>Ga0164307_10000185_pt1 | contig 28188 bp, 25 predicted proteins | sample Whisoiple_243_MG_FD_110214 | JGI IMG/M metagenome (GOLD analysis project Ga0164307, IMG submission 110214) | Soil microbial communities amended with fresh organic matter from upstate New York, USA - Whitman soil sample_243_MG | ecosystem: Environmental > Terrestrial > Soil > Unclassified >...
GACGGATTGAGGACACTCGAAAAATGGCCGAACAGAAGGAAAGCTCGGTTCTCTTCTCGCTCAAAGAATTGATGAGCCTGGAAGAGAATCGAATCAAAGAAGAAGAGGCCGACAAAGAGGCCCATGCTCGCGCCGAGGCCGAGGCCAAAGCCGCTGCCGAGCGCTCCGCGCGTGAGGCGGAAGAGCGCCGCCTTCGCGCCGAAGAAGAGGCGCGTCGCGTCGAAGAGCAACGTCGCAAAGAAGAGGCCGCTCGGCTCGAAGCCATTCGCCAAGGCGAAATCGAGAAGGCCCGCGTCGAGAGCGAGCATCGGGCTCGCATGGAAGCGCTCGCGGCCCAGCAAGCGCACGAGCAGCAACTCGTCGCGCTCAAGAGCGATCAAGGCAAGAAGCGCCTCAAGCTCACCGTCGGCATCATTTCAGCGGTCTTGGTCATCGGCGGCGTCGGCATCGGCCTGAAGATGTCGGCCAACGCCAAAGAGCAGCAAGAAAAAGACCGCATTGCGGCCGCCGAGAAGGCCGAAACGGAAAAGCAACTCTCCGCCCTCAAGTCGCAATTCGAGGACGCGCAGAAACACCAAGAAGAGCTTGAGCGTCAGCGTGACAGCGCCAAGGACGAAGCCACTCGCGCTCGTTTGGAGGCGGAGCTCTCCAAGGCCAAGCAGGACACCGCCAAGGCCAGCGCGTCCGTGGGTGCGGCAGTACAGCGCGCGAGCACCGGCGGACACAAGCCGGCCGGCGGCGGAGCCAAACCGTGCAATTGCCCGCCTGGCGATCCGCTGTGCAATTGTCTGTGACACGATCCGGGGAGCGACATCCGGCCCGCGGAAAGCTGGCCTATGCACTTGATTTTCCGACCCTTCCGCAAGCGGAAGAAGGCGCAACGCGGGTGGCTCATGCCGCCGGCGTGTTGAAAGTGGGGCTCGAGCTGTTCGTCAGTGAAGGCCCGCGCGCCGTCGCACTCGGTCAAAAGCTCGGCTGCGACGTGTTTCTCGATCTCAAACTGCACGACATTCCGGAAACAGTCGAACGCGCGGTCGCTGCCGCAGCCAGTCACGGCGTCCGCTACCTCACCTTGCACGCGGCCGGTGGCCCCAAAATGCTCGCCGCAGCCGCCCGTCGAGCCGAACGCGAGAACACCGGCCTAGTGCTGCTGGCGATCACGGTGCTCACCTCGCTCGACGCAAGCGACCTGGCGGCGATCGGGCTCGCAGCGGATCCTGCGGCTCACGCGTTGCATATGGCCAAGCTCGCCCACGAGCAAGGCATTCCGGGCATGGTTTGCTCCGCCGCCGAAGTGGCTGAGCTCCGTGCCGCGCTCGGCCCCGCGGCTGTGCTGGTCACGCCGGGCATCCGCCCCGCGAGCGGCGCGCTTGCGGACGATCAAAAGCGCACGGGGACACCCGAGAGCGCGATCCGTTCGGGTTCGAGCTTGTTGGTGGTTGGTCGCCCGATCCGCGACGCCGCGGATCCCGGCGCCGCCGCTTCCGCCATTTGCGACGAGATTCAGCGTGCGTCGGCGCTGGCCTGAGCGCGCGCCCCGCGGGGCGCCCACGGCCCCAGGCATGGAGGGCCTGCGGCTGATTGCCGGGCTGCAGCCAGTCCGCGAAGCGATTCGCGTGCGGCGGTTTGGGCTGCGCCGAGTTGCTCTGGAAGAAAAGCCCAGCCCTACCCTCGACGCGCTGGCACGCTTCGCGACTGACCAAGGCGTCGCTGAAGTGATCCGCGTCCCGCGCAGTGAACTCGAGCGCTGGACGGAAGGCGGCCAGCACCAGGGAGTGGTCGCCTGGGGTCCCGAGCTGACCCTGCTCCCCGTCGAACCGCTGCTCGGCGATCCTCTACTGCTCGCGCTGGCGCTGGACGGCATCCAAGATCCGCAAAATTTCGGCGCAGTGATCCGCTCCGCCGTCGGCGTCGCGGATGCCGCGGTGATCTGGGGCGAGCATTCGTCAGCCCCGCTCAGTATGGCCACGGGCCGCGCCTCCGCGGGCGCGATCGAACATGCACGGCTGTGCCGTGTTCCCTCGCTGGTCGGAACGCTGACGGCTGCCCGGGAGCGGGGTGTCTCGGTGGTCGGCTTGGACGCCCACGCACCTCAGCGCGTGGGGGAGCTGGATCTCTCGGGCCCCACGATCCTGGTCGTAGGCAACGAGCACGAGGGCATGGGGCGCGCGGTTCGCCGCGCGTGCAGCGCGGTTGGGCGCCTGACGGCGAGCGGACGGATCGATTCGCTGAACGCTTCTGTGGCAGCCGCTCTCGCGTTGCATGAAGCAGCTATTTGTCGTTTAAAAACGAACAATTAACCTTCAGATCGAAGGTATCGGTTGAGCACGCCGTCGCCCACTGGACTGGTGAACAGTAGAAACGGCTCCCTGATCCATTCAATGGAACGCAGGGTGAGGCTTTGCGCCCCCGCAGAATGCCGAAGCATCTTAAGCACTTACGTATCGGCTGTCAGTCCACGCACGAACAATCGGGCGTTTGGATCACCCATCACTTGAAGGGTATTACGCCCTGAGGCCGAGCACGCGCCGAAACGCGGCGATTGCCGCTCGAATCTCCTCGCCCGTCGTCGCTTCGCCGAGACTCACTCGCACGGCGCCTCGCGCGCGTTCGCGTCCAAGCATCGCGCTGATTACCGCGGAGGGCTCCGTCGTGCCCGCGCTGCACGCGCTGCCGCTCGACACACACACGCCAAGCAAATCGAGCGCGGCGACCAGCTCGTCACCCGACACACCGGGGAACGACAGGTTCGAAACGTGCGGAAGCCGCGCCACCTGCCCACCGTTCAACTCAGCCACCGAGACGAAGGGGCGCTCGAACTCATCGCGCAGTTGACCCAGCTCGGCATAGCGAGCGGGACCTTGCGCCGAGTGCTCGAGTGCGGCCAAGAACCCGGCGGCGGCAACGGGGTCGACGGTGCCTGGACGTAGACCGCGCTCCTGGCTTCCGCCCACGAGAAGCGGCTTGGGCGCCTTGCTGCCTCGGAACGCCAGTGCCCCTACCCCTTTGGGGCCCCGGATCTTGTGCGCCGCCAGCGCCAGACTGTCGGCGAAGCGCCAGGTCTCGGGCGGCAGTTTGCCGAGCGCCTGCACCGCGTCGACGTGCAGGGTCGCGCCCAATGCATGCGCCACTAGCGCGGTCTCCTCGAGGGGTTGCAGCACACCGGTCTCGTGGTTGGCGGCCATCAACGCAGCTACAGAACCCCGCGGTAAGCGCTCCAGCGCTTCGCGATAGGCGGCTGGCTCGACTCGACCGCTCGCTGCCACGGGCACCCACACCACTGGCACGCCGCGCTGCTCGAGCTGTTCGGCCACCCGCGTCACGGACGGATGTTCGATGCGGCTCAAGGCGAGCCCGCACGCTCCGGCCAGCGCCAAATTGTTCGCCTCCGTGCCCCCGGAAGTGAAGAGCACGTCACGTGGGTGGACGGCGCAAATTTCGGCCAGCTTCTCGCGCGCGTCCTCCACTCGCGCGCGCGCTTTTCGGCCCACGCCATGGGTGCTTGCGGGGTTGCCCCAAGCGTCTTCGGCTGCGTGCACCATCGCGCGCAGCACCGTGGGGTGCGGCGGCGTGGTCGCGTTCCAATCGAGGTAGATGCTCGGCTGGCTCATGCGGGACGAGACGGCGGCTCGCTCCATGGGCGAGACGGCGGCTCGCTCATCGAACGCCTCACGGGCGGCAGGACGAAGTAGAAGGCGGCCCCGTTCATCGGCACTCCCACGATTTCTTCGATTCCAGGCGGCGCCAGGCGCACGTCTCCGCCGTGTCCGAGCGCGACGCCCCGCACCACGGCAAGCCCGACGCCGGTTCCACCGAAGGAGCGCGTCGGTGAGCCATCGACCTGATAAAACGGCTCGAATAGCCGCGAAGCCTTTTCTGGCGGCACCCCGGGTCCAGTGTCGGCAATGCACAGCTCGAGGTGACCCGAAGCGAGCTGTCGCGCGCGCACTCCCACCGTCCCACCCGGAGGGGTGAATTTGGCGGCGTTGTCCAACATCTGGTCGATCGCACGCCCGAGACGCTCGACGTCACCGTAGCTGACGAGCGTGCCACGCTTGGGCAGATCGGTGACCAGGCGCAAACGTCCGTCGTTCAGAGCGTCCTGGCGGGTAATGGCCTGTCGTACGAGCTCGGAGAGATCGAACTCGCGCTGCGCAAAGCGCATTCGCCCGGTCTCCAGCGCGGTCACATCCAGCAAATTGTCGATCAGGCGACGGAGCCTCTGAACGCAGTCGGACATGGCGCGCAACGCCTTGTCCTGAGGGGTCGTCAGATCGCCGAGCTCGCCGTCGATCAGCAGCTTCAAGTAGCCCACGATCGGCGTCATCGGCGTGGCAAGCTCGTGGGAGATGTTGCGATAGAATTCTTTTTTCGCCTGGTCAGCGCCGAGCAAGCGCTGATTCGCCGCGGAGAGCTCGGCAATCTTCTCTTCCAGATGCGAAACGATGCGCTGGCTCTGTAGGCGCAGATGTTGGCCCGTTGCGTCAGGCGAAGTGCTTTCGCGACGTCCGTCCAGGTAGCCACGAACCTTGTCTGCGAATGACCGCGCGTCGATCGGCTTCTGCAAGAAGCCGTCACAGCCGACGGCCAAACTCGTGTCGCGGTCGCCCTCGGCAGTGATGGCCACGATGGGCACACCGCGTAATTTTGGCTCGGAGCGCAGTCGCAACGTCACTTCGTAGCCATCCAGTCCGGGAATCGAAATGTCGACCAGGACCAGATCTGGACGCTGCTGCAAAGCGAGGCGAATTCCCTCGAGCCCGTCCGCGGCGTCCGTAACTTCGAAGCCGGCGGGCGTCAGCAACTTCCTGACCAGTAAACGGTTTGCGGGATCGTCCTCAATGTGGAGGATTTTCGGCATCGACCCGGACTATGGGCCAGCTCGACGCCTGACGGCAAGCAAACGCCCGCAGGAGAAGCCCTGCGAAGCGGCTTTTTTCTCATAGCGTGGCAAGGTGACCCCCCCTAGCCCAGTTGCACGCCGGAAGGCCCTTGAATTCGCCGGCGCTTCGCCCTTAGCTAACCCATTGCGCATGCCCTCTGTTCGCGTCGTCTCTTCGCTCGTTTGGCTCTTCGCGGTGTCGGCCTGCAACCGCCCGAGTGAGCCGCCACCTGGGCCAGGGGCCATCAAGCCCTCTGCCACGCCCAGTGCGCCCGCGCCGGCGCAGGCAGCACCGCCGGCCGCGTCCCACCACTCGGTCCACGACCGCGACATGCCGGATCAGCCGCCGCCGCGTCCTCCGTCGGACAACGCGACCACCATCAAGGCTTCACACATTTTGATCGCCTACAAGGGCGCGCTGGATGCAGCGCCCAACGTCACGCGAGACAAGGACGCCGCGCGTCAACTGGCCGCGTTCGTGGCCCGAGACGCGCGCGCGGGCGCTGATTTCGCAGGCCTGGTCGCCAAATATTCGGACGATTCCAAGACCAAAGCCGACGAAGGCCGACTCGGTCAGCTCACGCGCACACAAATGCCCAAGCCCTTCACGGACGCCGCGTTCGGCCTGATCGTGAAGGAAATCACGATGGATCCAGTGGAAACGGCCTATGGCTTCCACATCATCAAGCGAACGGAGTAGCCCGTGCCGGAACCGCCTCTCAAACGCATCGTGGTCGCTGAAGATGATCCGGCGATCGGCAGCATGCTGCTCAAGGTGCTGTCGCAATACTACGACGTCGTGGTGACTACTGACGGCCCCACCGCCGTCGCTGCCGCATCCAAGCAGCCTCCCCCTGATTTGCTGCTGCTCGACGTGATGATGCCTGGGATGGATGGGCACGCCGTGGCTGCCGCGGTGCGACTGCTCCCCGGGCTGAAGTCAGTTCCGATCATTTTCCTAACTGCGAAGACCGGACCCGCTGAAGTCATCAAGGGCATTCAGTCGGGCGCGCGCCACTACCTCACGAAGCCATTCAAGATCGACGACTTGGTGATGAAGGTGAAGAAGGCGATTGGCGGCTGAGACAAGGCCGCCACACGCGCCTTGCCAGTGTCCACGGAAGGCCAATTAACTCAGTGACTTCGGCAACTTCCGAGAGTAGTCCGAAGTGTGCAATTACGTACCTCCGATACGCTTCGACACAAACGAATATCCGCCGATCGATTAACGTATATCTAACCAGCGAGCCAAGGTTGGCCGCTTGCTTTCCTGTGTCAGGCGAAGGATGAGAGTAGTCCTGGCACGATCATTATTGGGAGATGAACATGCAACAGACTAAGTCTTATTGGCGTTTGGTAGCCCTAACGGGCATCGTGAGTGCGTTCATCGCCTCCGCATGCGTCGTCACCACGAGCACGGACGACGACACCAACAACGCCGGCGCGGGCGGCGCGGGCACCGCAGGTGCTGCGACGGCGGGCGCCCATTCTGCAGGTGCCAACACCGCGGGCGCCAACACTGCCGGATCATCGGCCGCGGGCATGGCAGGCAGCGCACAAGGTGGCGCGGGCCCGGTCTCGTTTCAGTGCGACCCAGGTGAGGGCGGCGCACAAGGCACCCCGAACAGCTGTGAGCCCGTCGACGCGAACGACGTGTGCCAGAAGTGCACCCAACAAAAGTGCTGTGCCGAGTACAGCGCTTGCTACGCGACCGACCCCGGCAACCAATGTGGTTGGGGCGGCCCGGCCAAGGTCGACGGCGCCGACAACGAGGGCGGCGAGCTGTACTGCATGCTCGTCTGTCTGCAAAAGGCGGCTCAAGACAGCGGCACGGAACCGGACGACTCCCAAGTCCAGACGTGCGCCAACAACTGCGCGACCACCGTCAGCAACGGCGCGACCAAGGAGTGCGGTTCGGTCATCGGTGTCCAGACCAGCGACACGGTCGCTTGTCTGCGGGACAATTGCTCAACCGAATGCATCGTCGGTACGCCCGCCCCGTAGTCGGTCCGAGCGTCTAAGAGCCAGCGCGCGGGAGAAATCCCGCGCGCTGTTTCGTTTTGTGACGATTTTCGGGCGCCTGGGCTGGAATCGCAACTGCCAGTGCTTTTTTTGGCGGGATGCGGGCGGTGACGAGTGGGCTGTGTTACGGTTGCCGCCGCATGATGGTCGTTGGTTGCGCTGGTTTCGCGGTACCCGCGACACGCTATTTCAAAGAATACCTTTTCGTCGAAGTTCAGGAGACCCACCTGGCCGTGCCCGGCCCGGGGACCGTGCGCCGCTGGCGGCGAGAAGCGCCACCCGGCTTCGAGTTCGCCCTGCTTGGCCCACGCGAGATCGGGCAGGAAGGCTTTCGCGACGGCAAGGTGATCGAAACCGCGCTGAAGACCCTCGGTGAAGTGGCCAAGGAGCTGGCCGCAAAGACCGCCGTCTTCGTGGCCCCGCCCGATTTCCCGAATTCACGTGCAAACCGCGCGGCCTTGAAAGAGTTCCTCAAGAACGTCAAAAAGCAGTTCGAAACCATCGTGTTCGAACCCGGCCCCGCCTGGAATCCGGAAGAGGCGGACGACCTCGCGGAAGAAACGCAGACCCTCTGTGCGCGGGATCCGCTCCTTCAAGGTCTGTCCAAGCGCAAGAGCGCGTACTATCGCCTCCCTGGCCCGGCAGGCCACAAGTCGCGCTATGAGGACCCCGCGATCGAAAAGCTCGCCGAGATCGCGCTGGCCGGCGGCGATCAACAAGCCACGTACGTGTTCACCAATGTGGACATGTTCGCCGACGCCAAGCGCTTCAAGCGCTCGGTCGGGCTGGTTTGATTCGTTCATAAGTTCCAAAGTTTAGCCCCCAGGTTCCAGGTATTGCTGGAACTTGTTGGGGCGCTCGAAGGCCAGCACAGCAGCTCACGGCCGAGCTGTTCCCGCGCGGAACCAGGGCCAGACCAAGCTTGACGGCCGAGCGCTGCCTGGATGCGCCAGGAGGTGCTGAGCCAGCCTTGGGATCGCCCCCCCATCCGGGAAAGTCGAGATCCGCGCGCTGCCTAGCCGCACGGCGCGCATGCGCTATCGGCGACTTGCTTCGCTGCTCGGCGCGTAAGAATGGGCCGTGAATCTCTCTCGGAGCGAGTCGATCGCGCCGCCGTTACGGAGGATCGTCGTTGGGTTCGGGGATCCCGAGGGCGATGCGGGCGACCGCTCGACCCGCGTGCTCGGCCGCCGTCCGCAAAGCGGCGTCATAGGCAGCGCTGTCAGCGCGCGGGTCCGAGTCCCCGCTCACTTGGACCGAGCGACGGAGATCTCCCGAGTCGAGGCGAGCCTCTTGGTTCTCTCCCGCAAAGATCCGTCCGCGCACCGTGAGCGCGATGCTCATCCCACCCGCCCGCGGCTGGCCGTCCTGGACATGGATACCGCGGGACAGCTCGTCCACCCGCAACACGTCAACGACCAGGCGCGGAAACTGGGCGCCGCTAGCCAAGAGCCCTGCTGACGCGAGTTCCGAACGCGCCCCGCTGGCGGCGGCTTGCACGGCCATCGGCTCTGGGATGAGCACCTGACCGACTTGCACCGAGAGCCGCTCGCTCCCTGGCTGACCGTATACGGCACGATAGCCACAGCCAGGCAGCGCGGCTGCCCACAGGCCCGCAAGCAAACAAAAAACCAACCTGGAACTTGACTTAGCGCACAAGTTTCACGGGAAACAACAGGCTATCCACAGCGCTTCGCTCGTTCAGCGGGATGACGCCTGTCAGGTGCCATCCGCGCAGGACAAATGCGAAACGCGCGGAGTTGTGTGTCTCTATGCAGGTTGTATCGCAGCTCGCTTGCATCGGCCAAATTTTCGCTCGCTCTTGGCCCGCTAAGCCACGATGAAATTGAGAATTTTGCCCGGCACGTAGACCACCTTCTTGAGCGTCTTGCCGTCGATGAACTTGCTGACGTTGGGGTCCGAGAGGCCTGCTGCCTTGGCGGCAGCTTCGTCCGCGTCGCGGGCTAGCGCGGCGCGACCGCGCACCTTGCCGTTCACTTGCACGGCAATTTCGAGCACCGAATCCTCGGTCAAGGCCGGGTCGAATTGCGGCCAAGGCTGGTTGGCGATCGAGGGCGGGTGCCCCAACTGCTCCCACAGCTCCTCGGCCAGGTGCGGCGCGAACGGTGAAAGGCACAGGACGAGCTTCTCCACGGCTTCGCGCGGCGGCTGCTCCATGCCGTTCAGGTGGTTGACCAGGATCATCATCGTGCTCACGGCGGTGTTCAGCGACAGCACCTCGATGTCCCGGCCAATCTTCTGAACGGTGAGGTGAACGAGCTTGGCGGTCTCCGGGTCCAACGGGCCGTCGCTCAGCGGGCGGCGCGCGATGGCGTCAGTGCGATCGAGAAAGCGGCGCACGCCTTGGATGCCGCTGGATTGCCAAGGCTTGGCTTGCTCGAGCGGGCCCATGAACATCTCGTACAGCCGCAAGCTGTCCGCGCCGAACTCTTCGACCACCAGATCGGGGCTCACCGAATTCCCGCGTGATTTCGCCATCTTCTCGGCGATGCCCAGAAGCCGCACGCCCAGTTCGCGATGTACGGGCTTGCCGTCGCGAACTTCGATCTCCGCTTCTTTGGCCCAGCGCGCCTGCACCTTCTCGCCCGTGGCTGATAGTCGGAGTTCACCATCCGCGTCAGGGGCGATGCCGGGTTCGTCGCCGGGCAGCGCGCGCAGGAGTTCCCCACCCTCGCTCACGACGGCGTAGTAGCGGTAGGCCATGCCCAAGATGATCCCTTGGTGCACCAGCTTGAGGAACGGCTCGGGGTCCGTCACGACGCCGACGTCGAACAGCACTTTGTGCCAAAAACGCGCGTAAAGCAGGTGCAACACCGCGTGCTCGGAACCACCGACGTACAGGTCGACCGGCATCCAAGCGTCATACGCGGCCTTGGAAACCAGCTCCTGCGCGTTCGTCGGATCCAGAAAGCGCAGGTAGTACCAACAGGAACCGGCCCACTGCGGCATGGTGTTGGTTTCACGCGCAAACCATTGTCCGTCCTTCTGGAAGAACCGCCAATCGGTCGCGCGCACGAGCGGGCCCTGCGGGTCACCCGGACGGTAGTCGTCGAGCGCGGGCAACAACAATGGCAGCTCGCTCTCCGCGACCGCGATGGGGGTGTTGTAGTCGATCTCGTAGGCGTCGCCGCGCCGCGGATCCCCCGCGGTTTTTACGGGGAAATAGATGGGGATCGGCTCGCCCCAGTAGCGCTGGCGGCTGAATACCCAATCACGCAGCTTGTAGTTCACCCGCCGTCGGCCGATGCCCTGGGCCTCCAGAAATGCGATCACGTTCGACTTCATCAGCGGCGTCGGCTGACCGTCGAATTGGCCGGAGCGCACGGCAATGCCGTCGTCACTGAAGACTTGGTCGACTTGCTCGGTGAGTGAGCCGTCCTTGCTGACGACTTGCACGATCGGCAGCTTGAACTTCTGCGCGAATTCGAAATCACGCTCGTCGTGGGCGGGCACGGCCATGATCGCACCGGTGCCGTAAGCGCCCAGCACGTAGTCCGCGGTGTAGATCGGGATGTCTTTGCCGGTGAGCGGATTTTTCGCGAAAGCGCCCAGAAAAATACCGGATTTTTCTTTGTTGAGCGCAGTGCGCTCCATGTCGCTCTTGCGCGCGGCGGCTTCCACGTAAGCGGCGACGGCAGCGCGTTGCTCGGCACCAGCCAAGCTCAGCGTCAACGGGTGATCGGGGGCGATCACCATGTACGTCGCACCGAACAGCGTGTCCGGCCGCGTGGTGTACACGGTCAACTTCTCGCTGCGACCGACCAGCGGGAAGTCCACCTCCGCGCCTTCACTGCGACCGATCCAATCCCGCTGCTTCTGCTTGGTTTCTGGCCACGCCAGGTCTTCCAGCTCGGTCGAGAGGCGGTCGGCGTAGGCGGTGATCTTGAGCTGCCATTGACGTAGAGGCGTGCGCACCACGGGGTAATTCCCGCGCTCACTGCGACCGTCGATCACCTCTTCGTTGGCCAGCACGGTGCCCAGCTCCTGGCACCAATTGACGGGAATTTCAGCCTGAAACGCGAGTCCGCGCTTGAACAGTTGCAGGAAGATCCATTGCGTCCAACGGAAGTAGTCCGGATCGGTGGTGTTGAGTTCGCGCGACCAGTCGTAGGCAAAACCCAGCGCCTTCAGCTGCCGGCGAAAGGTGTCGATATTGCGGACGGTGGTTTTCGCGGGCGGCGTGCCGGTTTCGATCGCGTATTGCTCGGCGGGAAGACCGAATGCGTCCCAGCCCATCGGGTGCATCACGTCGAAGCCGTTCATGCGCTTGTAGCGAGCGACGATATCGGACGCGGTGTAACCCTCGGGGTGGCCCACGTGCAGGCCGGTGCCCGACGGATACGGGAACATATCGAGCACGTAGTACTTCGGCCGGCCCGGGCGGCGCTCCGCTTTGAAGGTCTGCGTTTCCGCCCAATACGCCTGCCAGCGCGGCTCGATTTGCTTGTGGTCGTAGGCCATCTGAGAGCCGGAGGTTTAGCACGGCGCGACCTGGCGAGGCGGCTACTTGCCCGACTTTTTGGCGGATTTCGCGATTTTCTGGGCGAGGCGCGCGCGCCGCCTTTGGGCTTTTTCCGGATCCTCGCTCGTGTCATCCGCCCAACTCAACGCGCTGAGCGGCGCTTTGACGTGATGTTCGTACAGCTTGGCCAACTCCAAGCGAATTGCCGGGTCGTGCACTTCGGCGGCGAAGGCCTCGAAGTGCGCCAGCGCTTGCGCGCGGTCTCCACGCGCTTTGGCGATTTCACCGTGCGCGCGGCGGGCCTCGGGCCCGACGCCGCGCTCGAGCGCGACGCTCGCAGCGCGCTCCGCTTCGTCGAAGGCGCGGGCGCGCTTGAGTGTGCGCGCGAGCCCCAACAAATCCTGCTCGTGGAGCAGCTCGAAAGGTTCGCCGTACAAGCCGACCAGCGCGGCCATCGACACCACGTCCCACGCATTGTGCTCCACCACGTCCTCGAGCGCGCTTTCGTCGCCCGAGCGCAGGAAATGCGCATATCGCGGCGCAATATCGATACCCGCGATGTCCGGGCCGCGCTGAAAGCCGAGCACGTCCGCTTCCAAGCCGATCAGTCGGCACGGCCCGAGTCGGCCTTTGTGCAAACGGCGGGCGATGTGCAGTAAATCGAGGTGTGCCCGATCGGGCAGCTTGGGCCGGCGATTCATCACCATCCGGCCATTGAGCAGCGGTAAATCGAAGGCCTTGCCGTTGTAGGACACGAGCAAGTCGCACGCCTCCAAGCGCTCGGCAAAGGCCTCGAGCAACGGGGCTTCCTCAGCCGGGCTGCGCAGCAAGAATTGTTCGGCGTGCAGGCGAAGCTCCGCGTCGAACCAAGCGATTCCTACCAAGAACGCGAGTACCCCCGCGCCGCCACCGAGTCCGGTCGTCTCGGTGTCGAAATACAGAGCGCGCCGCGGATCGACGCTGGAGATGCGCGGATCGAGCGCGAGCAGGCCGAGCAGCTCCGCGCGTGAGCTGGCCGCGGCGTCGACCGGCATGCGCCCGACGTGGTGCGACGGAGGCAAGAGTTGGTGACGACGGAAGAGCGGGCCGCTCTTTCGCTCTTCACGCCGGAAGGGCAAAATGACGCCGAGCGGGGGCGGTTCGGCGGGTAGGCTCGAGCTCGGGGCGGGTCCGGATGCGGCTAAGATTTCCGCCATTTTCTGGCGCAATTCGAGCAGGGTCGAGGCCTTGTCGTTGCCCTCGGGCGAACTCGGCTGACTCGACGCAGGCCGAGCGAGCAGGGCGAGCTTGCTCTTGAAATCCATGCTCAGTGGCTCGCACGAAGGCGTGCGGGGTCGAGCCCAAACACCAGACCGCTGCGCGCGCTCACCACCGCGACCCGCGACGCGCGAGCCCAGGCGGGCAACAGCAGCGCCGAGCTCGTGAGCGGGAACAGACTCGGATTTTCTCCCGTTGCTGGCCGGTATTCGAGCACGCCATCACTCCGACCGAGCCAGCAATTCCCTTCCGGGTCGCGCAACTCGACCGGTTGAGCAAACGTGATTTCCGGCGTGATTGTCGGCCGATAGTGCGTGCGCAGCGTGACCTGGCCGCGCGCCGTAAAGCCGTAAACCAAGTGATCGGCAGTGACGAAATACAGTGTCCCCTTTGCGTCCGAGGTGAGCTCGCTATCAATCGCGCTGTACAGCTGAAAGACCCAGGACAGGCTTCCGTCGCGATTGAGCGCGTACACGCGCTTGGCGCTGGTCGCGATGAACCAGCGCTCACCGGTAAAATGCGGGCGACGCGTGACCGCCCCCTGTACGCTGCGGCTCCAACGGAAGCTGCCGTCGGGACCCAGCGCGTGCACGTAGCCATCCACCGTACCCACGCACACGCCGCCGTCGGGCGCGACCCCAGCAGGCGCAGCCAAGGGCGCGCCCGCGTCGAAACGGAAGCGTTGCAGGGGCGTGCTCGCGGTTGCGGCCGAGGACGCTGCGCGCGCAGCGGGCGCGGCGAAGGACAGCCAAGCCAGGCCGCAAATAGGCCAGATCACTCGAGCACGCAGGTTCACTGCCCCGTTTTAGCCTCCTGGTGGAAAAGCACCAGTGTGCCGAGCAGATCCGCTTTCCTTGCCCTTCGCGGAGCGGCTTTCGCTACCCTCGCCTCGTGGCGCTACGCGTGTTCGGACTGACCGGCGGTATCGGCTCGGGAAAGAGCGCGGTCGCGGAGCGGCTGCGCGCGCGAGGCTTGCCGGTCGTGAACGCGGATGATTTGGCTCGGGTCGCGGTCACGCCCGAGAGCCCTGGGCTTGCGCAAATCGTGGACTATTTTGGCCCGGGCGTGCTCACGCCAAAGGGTGAACTCGATCGCGCGGAGCTCGGCAAGATCGTGTTCAGCGATCCGGAAGCGCGAACCATGTTGGATTCAATCGTCCATCCGATCGTGCGTCAGCTGGCGGCTGAGCGCTTTCGCGAGCTCGGCGAACGCGGCGAACCGCTCGCTTGTTACGAAGTGCCGCTCTTGTACGAGGTCGGCTTGGAGCGAACTTACCATCCGGTGCTGGTGGTGAGCGCGCCGCTCGCGCTCCGGGAGCAACGGATCGCGCTCCGGGATGGCTTCGATGCCGCGCAAATTAGCGCGCGAATCGCAGCGCAGATGCCGCTCGAGGAGAAGGTTCGCCGCGCCGACTACGTGATCGACAATGGCGGGACCGTGGAAGAGCTGGCAGAAAATACGGACCGCGTGCTGGCCACGCTGTGCGACGCGCTAGCCGTGCCCGTGACGCGCTACCCGCAGCTACCGCTCAGGTGATGAGCGTGCGCGAAGCGCGGGAAATGCGGGCCTGCGCCGCGAGCAGCGTATTTTCCAGCAACATCGCGATGGTCATCGGCCCGACGCCGCCGGGGACCGGAGTGATCGCCGACGCGACAGCGGATGCCGATTCGAAGTCAACGTCGCCGCACAGCTTACCGGCTTCATCGCGGTTCATGCCCACGTCGATGACGATCGCGCCCGGCTTGATCCATGAGCCGGGGATCATTTTGGCGCGTCCAACCGCCGCGACGAGGATGTCCGCGCCGCGACAAACCGAGGCTAAATCTTGAGTTTTTGAGTGCGCGAGGGTGACGGTCGCATTGGCCGCCAAGAGCAGCCCGGCAATCGGCTTGCCAACCAGGTTGCTGCGACCGACCACGACGGCCTGCGCGCCGTCGACCTTGACGCCCGTCTCCGCGATCAAGCGCATGCACCCCTTGGGAGTACAGGGCACGAGTCCGGTGATCCCAGCCCATAGCGCCCCGATGCTCTCGGGGTGGAGACCGTCCACGTCCTTGGACGGCGCGGTCGCCTCGATCACCTTTTGCTGGCGAATCCCCTTGGGCACGGGGAACTGCACCAGAATGCCGTCGACTTCGCCGGATTGGTTCAGCTCTTTGACGAGGCCGAGGAGCGTCTCTTCCGTGGTCGACGCGGGCAGACGATGCACTTGGCCGGCGATGCCGACCTCGTGTGCCGCCTTTTCTTTGTTCCGCACGTAGACGGTGGACGCGGGATCTTCACCGACCAACACCACGTGCAGGCCGGGCACGCGGTTGTGTTTGGCCTTGAAGGCTTGCACGCCGCGCGCCACTTCCTCGCGGACGATCTTCGAAACTGCCTTGCCATCGATCAGGGTCGCCACGGCGGACGCTTATCAGAGCGCGGCCCCAGGCGCCAGTGTGCTCACCAGCGCCTGCTGGGCGCACGTCAGAGCTGCACGTCGATACCGGCAACGGTGACGGCGCCTTGCACGATTCTGACCGGGAACTGGCCAGCCGCCGCTGCAGGTGACGTCGCGGTCGCTGCGCGGGTGATTGTGACCATCTGGGTGCCACTCGAATTCGCGGGCTCGACGTTGCCGAATACGACCAACCCGTCCTTGCTAGTCAACGCGGTACCGTCGTCGAGCACCCAGCCGGTCGCTGTACTGTAAATCGCAGCCTGGGCAGTGACCATGCTGGCGTGCAGCCCGGACAGCGGCACTCCAGTCCCCGCATTGCGGAAAAACAGCACGGCCTGGCCGGAATCCGGGCTGCGGATGCTCGAAATCTTATTGAAAATGCCGTCGAGCACGGTCGAGGAGACCATGCCCAGATTCACGTTCGTCACCTGGTTGGTTTGTACGGCTTGGTAAGTCGGCAACGCGTCACCCGCCTGCTCCGGTTTGACGCTGAGCCAATTCGTCGCCACGCGCGCCACGGCTTCGAGCATGAACGGATCGGCGGGCGGGTGCCCGTCCCACTTTGCGGTCACTGGCGAGCCGTTCGCACCGTCGGCGGAGACGGTCGCTAGCCCGGTGAACAAAGTAGCCTGTGCGAAGGAGTCATCCGTGAGCAGCAGGACGTTACCTTGGAGCGTGCCGATGCCCGCGTCCGGATCCGGGTTCATCGAAGACGCGCCGGCGTTGCCGCTGCCCATTCCGACGCCAATTCCCGGAAAGACCGGGCATTTGCCCTCACAAGCCGCCGTGAATGGCGGATGGTCATCCGTGGTTTGGCAGCCCGAAAGCAGCCCGATCAGGACGATGGAGAGCGTTGGAAGCGATGATCGAGGGACACTCACGCTCCACAGTCTACGCGGCCGACGGAGCCTGGGCCAATCTCCCGACCCGCGCGGCCAACACCCGATGCGCGGCCAGCGCCGCGATGATCAGAAGTACGCCGATCAGCTGAGAGGTGCTCAAACCAAGTAGCTCACCGCGATCATCGCTCCGCAAAAATTCGAGCCCAAAGCGGACCGCGGCGTAAAGCACGGTAAACGCTAGGAATACCTGCCCGTCGTAGCGCTTTCGGCCGTGCAAATACAGAATCAGCAACGCAGAAATCGCAAACGACGCCCCTGATTCGTAGATTTGGGTGGGGTGCACCGAGAGCGACGACTCACTCATCGAGTGCAGGAGCCCAGCTTTGAATTCAGACTCACTTGCGGGGCTATTGGGCGGAAACACCAGCCCCAAACCCGAGCTGGTGGGTGAACCGAAGCAGCAACCCGCGAGCAGGCAACCCATGCGCCCAAAGCCCAAACCGAGGGGCACCACCATGCCGGCCATATCCGCTGCTTTCCAAAACGGAAACCGATCGGCGCGAAGCAGGTACCAGGCAGCCACCGACGCGCCGAGAAAGCCGCCATAGTACGCGAGGCCTCCCGCGTAGAAACGAGCCCAGGCAAAGCAATCACGCCCCTGGGGTTTGCAAACGCCGCGCGCCGCATCCCAAATGCCGCCGTAGTCAGGGCTCAGGCATTGCGCTCGATCCAAATGCCAGTCGACCTTGCTCGGATCCGTGCACAAGTGCACGTAGTCCCAAAAGTAACCGTCGGCGAACACGTGCAACAAACGCCCGCCGGCGATCCCCGCGAGCAACATCGCCAACCCCAGGTCGACGATCACGTCGGGATCCTGCCCGATACGTTTGGCCCAGATCGCGCCCATCAACGTCGCGAACACGAAGCCCGTGAGCAGCAGCACGAAGTAGCTCGGCGCTGGGATCGCGTAGCTACTGCCGAACAGCGACAGATCGAGTGTGAACAGCCGACCTTGCATCGGCGCGTTACGGGCTAGGCGGCTTGCTACTTGGACCGGTGGAGAGCGCGGGCTCGTGCGCGAGGAGCACGGGCGGCGCGGGATGACCGCGCTTCGACACGAACATATCGAGCGCCATCAAACCCACCCCCACACAGATCGAAACATCCGCAACGTTGAACGTCGGCCAGTGATCCGTGACGCCCCAGTTGTGCACGACCTTGAAAATGCCGCGATTCATCGACTCGATCCAGTTGGCGCGATAGTCGATGAAGTCGATCACACTGCTGCGAATGATGCGGTCACTCAGGTTGCCGAGCGCGCCACCGAGCACCAAAGGCAAACCCCACTTCAGCGCGCGCTGCCCGGACCCGAGTCGCCCATAGAGCGAGACGATGAACGCGATCGCCAAACCGCTGACCAGCAAGAAGAATGGGCGACGGATCATCTCGCTCGCGTTCTCGAGCAAGCCCCAGGCGCCGCCGCGATTGCGCGCGAGGGTGAAGCTCAAATGATCGGGGATCAGCACGATTGCTGGGTCGACCAGGGTGCGCTTGGAAAGTACGATCTCCGCCCAGGCCTTGCTGGTGACGTCGGCCACCAGCGAGATCGCCGCGACGACTCCCAAAAATAGAAATGTCGGGCGAGCTTGCGGGCCTTGCGACGGGCGAACGGAGCTCGGCGCGGGGGCGACCTCGGACCGCTCGAGCGCTTCTGACCCACGCGAGGCGACGACGGAGGCGTCCGATGCGCCGAGCACCGGCTCGACCGGCGGGCGAGACCCGAGCGCCGCCTCGGGCGTTTCGAGCGCGGGCGCGTCACTGCCTAGGGTGGCGGGGGTCGGCGGGGGGGGGTCACCATTCATGATTGCGGTCGAGTTCCTACGCTAGCTGACGGCAAGCGGCCAGCTTGTTCAGTATGAACGGCCACCTGGCCGTTCGCATTCCGGAAACGATTTACAGACACCGCACATCCGTTTAGTGTTCATCGGTGCCCGAACCGCCCTGGACTCAAAGCAACGGCGTCCGCAGTGTGGTCGACGCTTGGCGGGCCAGCGGTAGCGTTCGGCGCTGCTTCACGGCCGAACGCGCGCTCCCGCCGGCCGAACCGTCGTTTTCCCCCGTTCCGCCGGCGCTTCACGAGTCCCTGCACCGCGCGCTGAAACAGCGCGGGATTGCGCAGCTCTACACCCATCAGGTGGAGGCCGTGGACGCCGCGCTGAGCGGCCAGCACGTGGTCGTCGCGACGCCCACGGCCAGCGGCAAGAGTCTGTGTTTCCACCTCCCAGTGCTCAACGCGCTGATTGCCGATCCGGAAGCGACCGCGCTCTTCATCTATCCGACCAAGGCACTGTCTCGCGACCAGGAACACAACCTGCGCGAGCTGATGAAAGACAGCGAGCTGCGCTCCGGAGCGATGGTTTACGACGGCGACACACCGGCTGATGCACGGCGCGCCGCGCGCGAGCGCTGCCGCGTGGTGCTGACCAATCCGGACATGCTCCATGCCGGCATTTTGCCCAACCATGCGCGCTGGGCGAGCCTCTTTCAAGGCCTGCGCTACGTCGTGCTGGATGAGCTGCACACCTATCGCGGCGTATTCGGCTCGCACATGGCCCACGTCTTGGCGCGCCTGCGCCGGGTAGCGCGCTTTCACGGTTCGAACCCGGTGTTCATCTCCGCAACCGCCACCATCGGCAATCCGCGCGAACACGCAGCGCGCTTGATCGGCGCCGTGCCGGAAGACGTGAAGCTCGTCGATCGCTCGGGCGCGCCACGCTCCACCCGCGAGGTATATGTTTACAATCCGCCGGTCGTGAACGAGGAGCTCGGCATCCGTGCCAGCACGCTGAAACAAAGCGTGAATTTGGCGGCGGATCTGGTGCGCGCGCGGGTGCCCACGATTGTCTTCGGGCCATCGCGGAACTCGGTCGAAATCATGCTCAAGTACCTGCGCGCGCGGGTGGGTGACGTCGCCGGCGCTGACGCGATCATGGCCTACCGCGGCGGTTATTTGCCCGAACGCCGACGCGCGATCGAAGCGGGTCTGCGCAATGGCGAGGTGCTGTGCGTGGTCGCGACCAACGCGCTCGAGCTCGGCATCGACATCGGTGATTTGGACGCTGTCGTGTGCGCCGGCTACCCGGGCTCCGTCGCGGGCACCTGGCAGCGTTTCGGGCGCGCCGGCCGGCGCGGTGACACGAGCATCGCCGTGCTGGTCTGCTCGAGTGACTCGCTCGATCAGTACTTGGCGCGCGAGCCTCAATATCTGTTGGACTCGAATGCGGAAGAAGCGCGCATCGATCCGAGCAACGTGGAGGTCTTGATCCAGCACCTGAAGTGCGCGGCGTTCGAAGCGCCTTTCGAGCTCTCCTCGCGCGGCGAGCGCGTAGCGAGCCCCGACCCCGCGGTGGGCGAGAGCTACCTCACGCTCGATCCGAACGCCACGCGCGACGCACTAGACTATCTGGCAAGTCACGGTTTGGTGCACCAAGCCGGCGGTCGTTATCATTGGGCTGGCGAGGCTTTTCCAGCCAATCACGTGTCCCTGCGCAACATCGGCTGGGACAATTTCGTGATCGTCGATGTCGGCACCAACCAATCGATCGCCGAGCTGGACTTTCGCGCGACGCACACGATGCTCCACGAGCAAGCGATCTACCAGCACGACGCCGAGCAATACCAAGTCGAGCGCTTGGATTTCGAGAACCACAAGGCGTTCGTGCGCAAGGTGGCGCCCGACTACTTCACGACTGCCCTCACCTACCGCACCGTGGCCGTGATCGAGGAGCGCACGACGCATGGGCTCGGCCGCGCGGTGCTCGGTTTTGGCGACGTGAAGGTGGTGGAGAAGGTCACGGGCTACAAGAAGATCAAGTTCTTCACCCACGAAAACGCGGGCTACGGGGACGTGCATTTGCCGGAGATGCAGATGCACACGACCAGCTTCTGGCTGACGTTACCCGAAGCAGTCGTGGCCACCCTGCCCTACCCGCGCGCAACCGTGATCGATGGCTTGCGCGGCCTGGGAGGCGCGCTCGAAACCGTGTCCACCCTGGCCATGATGTGCGACCCACGTGATCTCGGGCAGACCTTGGGGGACGGTGGGTTGCCAGGGGCGGATGGCGCGCTCGCCGCTCCCGGGCGGGATTTCCACGCGGGACGCACCGGTGGCTTCGACCCGACCGTGTTTTTGTTCGATGCGCATCCGGGCGGCGTCGGCCTCGCTGAGCGGCTGTTCGAACGCGCGCCCGAGCTGCTCGACCAAGCCCGGCTGCTAATTGAGACGTGCCCGTGTAAAAACGGCGGTTGCCCTGCTTGCGTGGGGCCAGCGGAAGACGGCGTCCGCAAGCGCGTGTCACTACATATTCTTAATGCGCTCGAGCTCCGTCACGCCACCCCCGAACCAGCGCGCGCGGGCTGAGTAGGGTCGGCCCGCGCGGCGGGATTTTTCGGCTGCACCGGCTATTGTTACCGCGGCTTGCTCGAAGGCCTACCCGGGCTTAGCCTTTCGAACGGCGCCCGGTTGAAACCATGACGAGCTGCTTCGAATGAGAGTCTTGGCGCGTCCCTTAGGGCTGGGTGCGGTGCTTGCGTTGGTGCTCGCGGCGCTCGCGCCGGCTTGTCTCTCTCGCGCCGATGGACCGTTCACGCGGCTCTCCGATCGCGATCCGGACGCCGGCGGAGGCGGCGGGTTTGGTCTCGATATCGACGCCGGCACTACCGACGCGACGGATGAGCTGCCTCCTACGGCGCCGCACGCCGTGCTCGGCGTCAATCCGCCCCGGGGCTCGTTTGCCGGCGGCAGCTTGGCGCTGATCAGCGGCAACGGCTTCGCAGGCAATTCGCGAGTTTGGTTTGGCGACCTCGAGCTCGAACGCAGTGCAATTGTACCGATCGATCCGCAGCGCATTCAGGTCACCGTGCCCCCCGGCCACACGGGCGCGGTCGACGTCCGAGTGCAAAACGGCAGCGACGAGTCCACGTCGGCCGAACTGCTCGGTGGCTACACTTATGACCAGTTCTTCGCCTCTCCGGATAGTGGCCCGACCTCCGGTGGGACCCAGATCACGCTGTACGGTGACGGCACTCGCTGGAACGAGGCGACCGAGGTCACGATCGATCAAAGCCCGTGCGTGGTGAACGAAGTCGTGAGCAAGACCGAGCTTCGCTGCACGACTCCGGCGGGTACGCCAGGAAGCAAGCCGATCCGTGTGTCCACCTCGGTGGATACCGACGTGCTCGATGCATTCGTCTACAGCAACAGCGACAACGGTTACAAAGGTGGCCTAAGCGGCAATGCACTCGAGGACGAGCTGCGTGTGCTGGTGCTCGACAACATCACTGCCGAGGGTGTGCCCGGTGCGACCGTGATCGTCGGTGACGACGCTGCGAGCGCGGATCTGTTGAAGACCGACGACAGTGGCGTCACGGTCGACTCGAAGCGCGGACTCGGCCCCAAGCGCACGGTGACGGTTGCGCGCAAGTGCTACCAGCCGCAAACGTTCGTCGACGTCGACGTCGAGAGCGTCACCGTGTTTTTGGATCCGATCTTGGCGCCCGGCTGTGGGCCTCCGAGTGGTGATTTGCCGGCCAGCGGGGGCTCCGGCGTGTATGGGACCAATGTGTCGGGTGAAGTCGTTTGGCCCGCCACCGCCGAGTTCAAGCGCGATGGCTGGCTCAACGTGCCCAACCCGAAGTCGGATGACGAGCGGCTCGTTGCCTACGTCATGCGCCTGACGGGTAGCCCGACCGATCGCTTCAGCTTGCCCTCGGCGTCGCAAGCGATCACTCCCGATTCCGGCGGGGCGCGGGGCTATTACTTCAGCAACTACGGCTTACCCGGCAACTTCACGCTCTATGCGCTGGCCGGGATCGAAAACCGGGCGCTCAATCCGCCGACGTTTACCGCTTATCAGATGGGCCTAGTACGCGGCGTCGCCGCCAAATCGGGCCAATCGACCAATGACGTGTTCATTCAGATCGACGTCGACCTCGACCATACCCTCACGCTGGACTTGAGTCCTCCCGACGCCACTCCGCGCGGGCCGGACCGCGTGCAGGCCAGCGCCTCGATTCAAGTCGGCAACGAGGGCTTCGCGCCGATTCCAAACGGCTATCTTTCGCGCGATTTGCCGCTTTCCGGCCCATTGTCGTTCGTCGGTGTACCCACGCTCAGCAACAGCTTGCTCGGCACGAGCTACATCGTGACCGCGCGCGCAGTCACCGGCCAAGCAGCAAGCACGCCGCGCTCGGTCGTGGGCTTGCTCTCGGCTCGCGATACCAGCGCCCCGCTCTTGATCGACCAGTTCATGCAGGTGCCGCAGTTGACGACCCCCGCGCCAAACACCACCTGGGACGGCATGGCCCTGGCTTCGGCCCGCGCCCCCGGCGGCTCGAACGCGGACCTGTTCGTGTACGAGGTCGAGAGCGGCGGGGGCTTGATCGCGTGGAAAGTAATCGCACCGGGCTCGGCCGAGTCGTTCCGCTTGCCCGACTTGAATGCAGTCGGCCCCGATTTGGGCCTCAGCCGTGGGCCGATCACCATCACCGTCAACGCCGCTCGCATCGACAACTTCGTCTACGGGGCGCTCCGCTATCGAGACATCGCACAACGAGGCTGGACGGCATACGCGACCGATGTCTTTTTCGCGAGTTACTGAACGATTGCCCGCGCCCTCGCGGCTGACGCTGGGTATTTTTGCGGCCTGGCTGCTGACCGCGTGTGGCTATGACACGGGCACGCGCTGGATCAGTCAAGGCGCGAGCACGCCGGTGTGCACCCTCGGGCTGTTGCGTTGCGCGCCGGAGTTGGAGCGCTGTGAGGACGGCCTGCAAGGAGCACACTGGGCACTGGCAGACGACTGCTCGAGTCGCGGTTTGATTTGCTCCACCACGCTCGAAGCTTGCACCGTGTGCGAACCCAGCCGGCGCAGCTGCTCGGGCCAAACCATCATGCAATGCGACGATTCGGGCGCCGAGCAGACTCCGCTCGATACCTGCGATCCGGGCGACCGCCAAGTGTGTCGCGACGGCAACTGCGTCAATCTGTGCGCTCTGGCCTCGCAGCGACGCAGCAACGTTGGCTGCGAGTACTTCGCCGTCGATCTCGACAACGCCAAGATCAACGACACGCTGAATGCCGCCGCTCAACAATTCGCGGTGGTGATCAGCAACCCAGAGACCGACGTGTCGACCGACGTCACGATCGAGCTGGATGACAGCGAACCGGGACAAGAAAACGCGCCGCACTCGGTGGTCTCCGCCACGATCCCGCCCTTCAATTTGCGGGTGTTTCGGCTCGGCCCGCGCGAGGTCGACGGGTCGCCGGCCAACGAGTTCGACACCGGCACGCATACCGCTCTCACTCGGCATGCCTATCGCATTCATTCCACCTTTCCGGTCGTTGCCTATCAATTCAACCCGCTCGAGAACGTGAACGTCTTTTCGAACGACGCTTCGCTCTTGAAACCGACCGAAGCACTGACGCCGATCAGCGACGATCTCGAACCCGCATACGTCGCGCTCGGTTGGCCGCAGACGATCGCCAACTCGAGCGATCCGGACACCAATTTCAGCCCCCAGAATCCGGTCAGCCTGCGCGCTTTCTTGACCTTGGTCGGCACGACCCCGAACACACACGTCCGCATCGACAGCCGCGCGCGCATCCTGCCCGGAGGAATGATCCCAGCGATCCCCAAGGGGGGCACGCTGGAGTTCGAACTTTCGCCGTTCGATGTCTTGAACCTCGAAACGGACGATTTCAATGCGGATTTCACGGGGTCGCTGATCAGCACCGACGCCGCTTTGGTGGTCTTCAGTGGAAACGAAGCCAGCGACGCCCCGTTCTTCGACAAGCTCGCGGATCGCAAGTGCTGCGCCGATCACTTGGAAGAGCAGCTCGATCCGATTCGTACCTCGGGGCAGACCTTCGTGGCCACGGTTTCACCGAGCCGCACCGCTGCGCTCTCGAAAGCGGGGGCACCGGTAGGTGAGATCGAGCAGGAGGAATATTTTCGCGTCATTGCCACGACCGAAGCGGGGGCGCGCGTCACCACCAGCTTGGACGGCGAGTTTCAGGCGTTCGAGCTCGGCGAGCGCGGCTCGTTCGTGACCATCGCGAGCGCTCATCACTTCACCCTCAAGAGTGATTCCCCTGTCATGCTGAGCAGCGTTTCGCCGAGCCAACAAGCTGCGAGTGTCCCGACCGGATTCCCGGGCGGCGATCCGAGCTTGGTCATCGTACCGCCGCTGGAACAATACCGTAGTTCCTACGTATTTTTGACGCCCGACAAGTACGCTTTCGACTTCATTCGCATCGTCGCCTCGCGCACCGCGGTGGTGGTGCTCGACGGTCGCTCGGTGGACGAGATCGCCGGCTGCACGGCGCATGACGCCGACGGCATCACGGACGCGGCGCGCCGCAAGCTCGTCGGGCCGTCGCCGTATTTGGTCTACGAGTGTCAGATCAGCTTTCCGATCATCGACCCGAACAAGATGGCACCAGCGAACTTGTCGCCCGGCGCTCAAAACGACGGCGTGCATCGGGTGGAGTCGAACGAAAAAGTGGGCGTGCTGGTCGACGGCTTCGACTCGTACGTGAGCTACGCCTACGCCGCGGGGACGGAGCTCGAGTTCATCGTGACGAAGTAGGCGGCTTGCCGAGGCTCGCCGGGTTCGGCGCGTGATTCAGCGGCCACGGCTGAGCGAGCGGAATTCGAGCACCCGGGCCGCTCTCGATCAGCGCTCGCTCGCAGTCCGAAAGTGACAAGCGACGCGGGCCAAAAACCGAGGCGTCCGATGCGTCCGAATCCATCAGCGAGCTTGCCTGATCGACGCCGTAGTCGTCCGGGTGGCCCGGCAAGTCGAGCAAGATATGGCCGAGCTCGTGGGCCAGGGCATAAGAGCGAGGCCCGGCGCGCAGCGCGGCACGATCGATGATCACGGTATTTTGAATGGCGGCACCATCTTCGTCGATGAACGATTCGCCGATGCGTCCGGATTGGTCGAACGAGGGCACGACGAACACTTCGATCGTGCTCGGATCTCCGTCGTCGAACGCCTTGATCAAGGCGCGTTCCTCGACCGTGCCGGCAGCCGCGTCGTTTTCGACGAAGTGCGACAGGCCGTTGCTCAGATCGACCTCGCCCAGACACACACCCAACGTCGCATCGCTGCTCAAGACGACGCCCGGCTCGCCTTCGAAGGCGACGGGGCGCCCTCCAGCGCCGCGCACGAGCACGTCGATCGCACCCGAGGCCCCCGACGCAATTCGCGGATTGGGGCTGATTCGAGCCTCGAGGCCGAGCTTCGAAAGCACACGAGCGAGCCGCTGGGCGACCATCGCCGGCTTGTCGCCCGCGCGCGTGGCGAGCTTCACCCGTCGCCCCTGGACGCGAAAGTTGAGCTCACCACCGCTGGCCGGCAAGCCCGAATCACAACCAATCGCGAGCATCTGAACCGGCGGTGGGTCGACCAGCAGCACCTCCAGCCCGCTCGGTCCCTGCAGATCGATGCCGCATTGAGCCCACAGCTTGCTCGCTGCTCGAACTTCATTGCGCGCGATGCTCAACGCCGTGCCGCTGTCGCCGCCGATCGAAGGCGCGCCACCGGGCGTGACTTTCAATATGCGCACTCGCAATTTGACGCTCAGGCGTTCAATCCCCGAAAACACGGGGCTATGTGGAGCGCCAACCGCCCAACTCGCGAGCGCTCTTCCTGCGATTTCTACCGATAATTTTCCGCCCAATTCGGCTTCTAGCGAGCGCTCGCGCGTGAGGGGATAGTCGCGATCGAGGCGATCGAGAGTGAGCCGCAGTGGCTCGGTCGCCCAACACCGTGCGTTGGGGACGCTGCCCGGTGGGCAGGCACCTCCGACCAGTTTGGGTTCGGCGAGCGTGTCGAGCAGAGTGCCGTCTCCGCGGCGCGTACTCACGTGAATCGCTGGGGCCGTGTCACCTGGCGCGCTGATCACCAGTCGCACCGTTTCCGCCTCGGCGGAGCCCTGCGTGGTGGTGGGCAAATCCCGGCTGAGAGCTACGTGGTCGTTTGCTTCACTCAGCCAACTCCCTCCCGAGCGCTCGGCGAAGACGCGGACCGGTGCTTCGGCTCGCGCGAGCTGAGTGGCCGTGCATAAGCAAGCCAGACAAAGCCCGCGTCGAATCATTCACTCCACCCGAATTGAATGCGCCGAACGCTGGGCTCGGTCGTCACCTCGGGGACGTTTTTTGCGTGCGCGGCTTGGATCAACGCGCCCCAAGCGACCGAGGCCAGGTGCCTCGAAACGACGAGCGATTTCGCGTGCTCGACGGCCCACTGACGATCGCCCACGTCATACAGCGCAGCGACGGCTAACCCGCGCAAGGCCTCGCGCCGCGAACTCGTCGCGGCCGCCCGCAGGAGCTCGCGCGGTCGCGAGTCATCGTAATCGCGCACCAGATGCAAGGCCGCGCGCACTCCGGACTCGTCGCTCAGCGGACCTTTCGCGAGGCCTTCGAGCATTGCACGTGCCGTGGGGGCTTTATCGCGAGCCAAACGAAAAAGGAACGTCGTGTCGCGGTCCGCGCTCGGGCGATCGCTGAGGCGTGCCACCAGCTCGACGGTCGGACGAATCGCAGGCGCCGGCGCTGCAAGCGACAAAGCCCAAGCCACCATCGCCCAAGCAGCGCGAGAGCTGAGCGGTCCATCATTGGCGCGCGCCAAGGCGTCGGCGAGCGGCCCGCCGTCCCCCGCCCGCGTTGCGACCTCGCCGAGCACGAGCCATCGCCCGAGGTGGCGTTCGGCGTCGCGCAGCACGGCCAATGCAGGGGCGACCACCGGCGACAGTGGTTTGGACCACGTGAGCGGCACGAACAGTTCGAGACAAAGCGCGATCCGATGGCTCTCTTTGATCTTTGGCGCGAGCGCAGTCAGGTGCTCGCCGGCAGATTCGCCGCGCGCAATCCGAGCGACTTCACCGGCAAACGCCAAATGCGCGTGGCGACTCCGCGCCACTTTGGCCAACGGCTCACAGAGCGCCGGATCACTGGTCCGACACGCCGCCGATAGCGTGGCAAAACCGCCCGATTCATCGGACTCGAGCGCTCGTTTGAAACTCGACGTCCCGCGCCGATCGACGTGCTCACCGATGGCGCGCACGCTCGCGGCGTACAGGGGGCGCTCGAACGACCCACGTTTCACCATCACCTCGAACGCCTCCAAGATGCCATCGCACAAGGACGCCGAGTGCGACGCCATAGCGCGAACCACGCCGGCCAGACGCGCTTCCTGCGCGGGACGACGACGCAATGCGGCGCGCAGATCGCTCGTTAGGCGCGCCACGACCTGCTCGTCGATCACATCCGCGCGCTCCGCTCGAGTCACCATGAGCCGAGCCGCCGAGGATAACACCCTTTTGGGCCGCACCGATTTCGAGTTGTAGTACGCTCTGTCTTGGCTGGAATCAGCGGCGCAGAGAATTCGAGTAGTCCATGCGGAATATCACGCTCCTTGTCAGGCTCGTCCTCGGTGTGGGCGGCCCGCTGCTCGCACTCAGCGCGTTGGCCTGTGCGAACCAGAGCAACGCGCCACCCGCTTACGCGTCACCTGCTCCGAATCAGGGCGGCGGTGTGACACAAACGCCCGGATACGGTGACGGCACTGCCTCCCCTACACTCGCCGCGACCCCGGTTGCCAATCCGGCCCCAGCGACCAGCGCGGCACCGCCCCTTTCGACGCCCAACCCGCTCGCGCTGCCGTGCACCGTGGACGCCCATTGCTTGACCCACCGCTGCAACGTGGCCGCGCAAAAGTGCGCTTGGCCGTGTCAAACCGACAACGATTGCATCCCGGGCAACACTTGCATCGCCCCCACTTGTTTGCCCAAGCTGCAGTAAGCTCCCATCCGCCATGACCTCGCCACCCTCGACCGCTCTCACCGAGTCCGACTACGACGCCGTTGCTGCCCCTGAACTCCAGCGCTTGATCGCTCGCCTCGACACACTGACCGAGGAGTCGGACGATTCACTCGAGGCGGAGCTCGCGAGCGACATTTTGACCATCGAGTTTTCCGACGGCACTCGCTACGTGTTGAATTCCCACCGCGCAGCCCGGCAAATTTGGCTCTCGGCGGAACGTTCCGCCTGGCACTTCGACTATGTCCCCAGCTCGAAGACCTGGGTCGCTAGCAAGAGTGGCGACGAAATGTGGAGCACCCTTGCGCGACTGCTGTCAGCCAAACTGGGGACGACGGTGAAACTAGGCTAGATGCTCTCGACGAGGAGCC
>Ga0164307_10000186_pt1 | contig 28128 bp, 27 predicted proteins | sample Whisoiple_243_MG_FD_110214 | JGI IMG/M metagenome (GOLD analysis project Ga0164307, IMG submission 110214) | Soil microbial communities amended with fresh organic matter from upstate New York, USA - Whitman soil sample_243_MG | ecosystem: Environmental > Terrestrial > Soil > Unclassified >...
CAGAAAAGCTACAGAGAGATAGTATCATGTTCTAATTGTCTTGACTTTCAGGCAAGAAGACTGAAAATCAGATTCAGAGACAAAACCAACGAACAACCACAGTATCTACATTCTTTGAACAGTACTCTAGTAGCAACTACAAGAACAATGGTTGCGATAATAGAAAATTTCCAGACTAAAGATGGACATATTACAGTTCCAAAAGTGTTGCAAAAGTATGTCGGCTCGAGCCTAATCTAAAATGTCGTACAACTTATATTTTGGCCTCAGAAGTTCAACATAGTTGGCTCGTCAAAAGACTGCTAGAGTAAAAGACAAGTGGAGAGAAAAAAAGTGGGTTACAGTACTGCTTCCTGCTTCATTCGACAAAAAACCAATTGCCTATATTCCAATCACTGATGACGAAAACGCAGTTGGCAGAGTAATAGAGGTCACACTACACGACATATTGAAAGGAGATCCTTCCCAGCACCAATTCAAATTGTATTTCCAAGTACACAAAATAGAAGGAGAAACCGCAACAACAATTTTCAAGAGATTTGAGTATGCCAAGGAATTTCTTAGAAGTCTCGTAAGACGAGGTTCTTCATTGATTAGTTTTATTGCAGATGTCAAGACAAAAGACGGATACATTTTCAGAATAAAGATAGTTGCACTAACCCAGAAAAAATTGAACACCTCACGAAAGCATGCAATCAGATTGGTTGCCCAAGAAGTAATGTCAAAAACTATTCCAGAAATGACAATAGACCAATTCATCCAAGCTACAGTATTTGGAAAGATAAACTCAGACATCATGGCTGCTGTCAAGAAGATAGTTCATGTAAGACATGTTGGAATTGAAAAGGCAAAACTAATCAGAACTGCAGAGGGCGAAATTGCTCTACTACAGGCCTAGTAGATATAGCCAACCACATACACATCATACAGCATGACACATCAATTAGAGATAACAGCTGAGGTGATTTTACATGCAACAGAGGATAGTAGAAAAATTTTCGAACCCATCTTGGATTTATTTCAAATTAATGAAGAGGAATTTACTATAGAAAAAACCCTTGGCCATTACGGAAATACCATAACACTTGCCAAGATAACACTGGTAAAGAAACGTGCAGAAGAATTTGTCAAAAAATTAGCGTCAATGATCCCAAAGACTCAGATGAAAGAACTGATAGAAAACATGGACATGCATTTTGAAGATACCTCACTATTTTTGAGAATAGGTAAGAATGAGATTGTGAGAAAAGAGATAAGTTTACAACAAAATAATGCAATAAAGATTAAAATAAAAATGCCAGTCTACAAAAAAGACCAAATTTCAAAAAAATACATAGAATTACTTACAGTTTGAATAAGATTTGCAAAGCCAGCATGATTTAATAACATTTATCGGTCTAAAGTAAAAGGGAATGAGGTAATATTTTTGCCGCTCCAGTCTGAGCATCTGCTGTGAGGAAGCCGCGACGAACCGACCCAAAACACCTTTTGATCTATTTTCATACGGTTCTTTTAAATAGAGTGGATCCTGTTTTTTCGCTGTGAAAACAGATTACGATATTATCGTAGCAGGAGGAGGCCTCGCAGGAATGATTGCGGCCCAGTCAGCCTCGTATTACTCTAAACAAAGATTATCAATTCTAGTAATTGACAGAAACCCAGAGCCTACCATTGGTAAAAAGACAATCAACGGATGGGTTTGTGGAGATGCAGTTGGAAAGAATACTGTAGATTACATGACTGAGAGGATCAAGATTGCATGGGGTAATCCTGAGATTGAGCATCCAGTAAAAGGCGTAATGGCATTTTCTCCAGACAGAGAAACATCGATTCCCTTTGATGGTGATGGGTACATGCTCAACAGACAGCAACTTCCTCAACGCCAGCTCCGTGATGCAAAAAAAGCAGGAGTAAACATCCAGTATTCGGTAGCACTAAGGGGCCTGTTATATGACAATGGAACTGTAGTTGGAGTAGAAGGAACAAACTTAGTTACAAATGAACCATTCAAAAAAACTGCAAAGATAGTAGTGGATGCAACAGGAGTCACTTCAATGCTAAGAAATGGTTTATCCATAAATGCAAAGATAGAGCGAAAGATAGACCGTGACGATTTAGAATCTACAGGAAGACATATCATGAAATTCGAACAAGGAGTAGAAGACAAAAAAGAATTTGATCCAGATTATTGCATAATTCATCTTGATCAAGACATAGCTCCTGGGGGATATGGATGGGTATTTCCAAAAGGAAAAAACAAAGTCAACATCGGTCTAGGAGTACAACAAAAAGAACTGATAAAAAGAAATCAGAGACTGGGTGCACATGACGATGTCACAAAACTGATTAACGATTATGTAAAGATGAACAAGGCAATCAAGAATCCAAGATTATCAGACGATGAAATGGATTCCAACAATGTAACCGGTAATTGGCAAGTCTCCGTAAGAAGACAAAATGATTGTTTGGTTGCAAATGGATACATGCTCGTAGGAGACTCGGCATGGATGCCAAAACCACTTGATGCCGGAGGAATAGGTCCTGCAATAGTTGCAGCTACCATATTGGGTAAAAATGCAGTAAATGCAATTGAGGCCAACGATGTTAGCGAGGCAGGTCTTTGGCAGTATAACATTGATTTCATAAATGATTATGGATACAAAACAGCAGGTCTTGAAATTTTCAGACGCTTATTGCAGACACTTACAAATGATCAGATAAACTATGGAATGAAGCACTTTTTGTCCAAGTTAGATGTAGAAGCAATAAGCAAGGGTGAGCATCCAGACTTTGGAACTGTAGGAAAACTAGGCATGATGATAAGGGGCGCTCTTAACAAAAAATTAGCAGACGGGCTCAGATTTACTGCACAACAGAACAAGACACTAACTGAACATTACTACAATTTCCCCAAAAAGCCAGACGGTTTTGACATGTGGCAGAAAACTTTGCATCACATCCTAGATGAATCCTATGCAAAGATAGAAGTTTAGATCTGCAAACTCGTTTAAGACATTTTTAAATTAAGGATGAGACTTGGTACAGTTGTGCTTGCAGAGTCATTATACATAGATTGGAATAACTCCTTTGATGTTTTAGACAAGGCATATGCAGCTAATCTATTTGTGCTCATAATAGGACCAAAAGGAACTGGTAAAACAACTCTAGTAAGAGAATTTGCTGCAAAACGAGGAATCAAACTTGAATCAATTAACTTTAGTTTAAGAACGCGTGAAAGTCACCTAGTAGGAGCAAAGACACTAGAAAATGGTGCAATTGGGTTCGAACAAGGAATTCTAGTTAAATCCATGAAAGAAGGCAATATGTTGTATCTTGATGAGATAAACTCTGCAGAAGCAGATGTTCTCCTACGTCTTGATGAAGCATTAGATGATAGAAGGCAGATTGTTCTAAAAGAATCAGGCGGAGAACTAGTCAATGCCGCAAAAGGATGGTTTGTTGCAGCTACAATTAACCCATTATCTCATGTTGGTACAAAAGAACTACCACCTCAATTGTTAAGCAGATTTCCAATAAGGCTCAGATTAGATTATCCACCAGAGGATATTGAATTTCAGATAGTTAAACAGCATTCGTCAGGGTCACATGAAAAAGAGATCATGCAAGGAATAAAGTTGGCAAACATTCTACGACAAGCAGCTGCAGTAGAAGAGCTGTACTATTCTCCAAGTTTGCGTGAAACAATAGCATTTGCAAAGATACTTGATTCGGGCATGAAGACAAGACAAGCTGCAGAGATAGTATTTGCAAATGTATACCTACAATGGGGCACTGTAGAATTCCAAAAAGTAAATGACATCATAACATCAATGTTTGGTAGTTAATGCAATCATTACATCTTAGAAGCGATACATTACTTGAGATAGCTACATTTCTTGTAAGAAGATGGTCTGGAAAAGAATCTGTCACCATAAGCATATCTGATCAAAAGGAAGTACAGACAAAATTGCGCGAAAATAAAGTTTTGATGTTTCCATTAGAGAAATATCAAGGAACAGACTTTCAGAAATACAGACAGTTCAGGACAGCCTTATGGTATGAGGCAATGCGAATTAGATATTCAAATAAAATTCTCAGTAATGACCATGCTTTTGGGTTTATTCTCAATACTCTAGAAACAAGAAGAATTGAGACAATAGCAAGAACAGTTTGGCAAGGAATGGACGGTGAGATCATTTTCAGATATGGTGTTGCCTGGCTTTACAGGCCATTATTGAATACACTGTATGGAAACAGCAGAATTGTAGAGGGTTTCTCCCAGTATTTTTTGCTAGGAGACATCAAAGGAGAACTCTCACCTAGTGCATATGAAAAAGTTCAGAAAGCAAGCAAGTTGGCTATAGAAATAGTCAAAGAAAGCATTGAAAAAAAATATGAAACTGACTGGCTTGAAAAAAAAGTCCCAGAGATAATAAAAATTTTAGACATAGACCCACTTTTGACCATCCCAATATCAATACCTAAAATCAGTTCCGGAATGGCACTCTCAGATCAAGAATTTGTAAAGACTTTGAACAAGATTGCAAAATATCGCGAGAGTGATTTTGGCGAACTAGATCCCAACAGAATTGTAGAAGGCAAGGAGGTCTTCGAGGAGTTCAAAGTTTTGCTCGAAGAGGCAAAGAGAACAGAGAACAAAGGCCTGAACGATGAAGTGGTTGGAGTAAATACTCCCACCGTAACAAATGTAGATGAAACAAAGATTATCGATACAGATCTAATAAACCACCTTAAAGCAAAATTCAAAGAATGGAAATCTGGTTGGAAGGAGGAACATGTTTTTTCAGGAGATGAATTTGATGAAGAGTCATACATGGAAGGCCACAAGCCCTTCTTGTCAGATAGAAAAATTGCAATCAAGACAAAGATCGTGATACTTCTTGACCACTCATCTAGCATAGCAAACCAAGAGATACAATACAAAAAGGCTACGCTTGCATTGTGCGAGGTCTTGGAATATTTGAAGGTGAAATTTTCAGTATATGCGTTTAACACAGAACAAAGACAAGTTACATGCTGGCTTGTCAAGTCAGAAAATTTGAAATGGAATAATATTTCTGCCAAGAGACTTGCGCAGATAAAAGCAAACGGAAGTACACCTTTAGCAGAAGTTTACAACATGTTACTACCATCTCTTAGATCAAAAAAACCAGACATATTTTTGACACTAACAGATGGAGAGCCATCAGATCCAGATGCAGTTCGTTCTATAATGAGAGACTTCAAGTCAATTGGCATAAAGATGGTTGCAATAGGTTTTGGACCAGACACAGAAGATGCAATAGTTATTGCAAACAACTTGAGAAGGCTAGGTTACGAACGTACTCTTGCAGTGAGCAGACTAGGCGACATTCCAAAAAGAGTTTTGAGTGTTTTGGGAACTAGTTGAAGAAATGAAGTGCCTATCAGTATCACAACCTTATGCTGATTTGATAATCAGTGGCAAGAAAACAATAGAATTGAGAACATGGAACACAAAATTTAGAGGTGAATTTCTGATTCATGCACCAATCAAGATCAAAGACAATGTCTGCGAGATACTCGATATTGACAAATCTAGTCTTAGAACCGGAGTAATAATAGGAAAAGTTGAGATCTATGATGTAAAATCATACAAGTCTCTTGAAGAGCTCAAAAAAGACCATGACAAACATTTTGCTACCGAAGAATTTTTGCGTCACAAATATGGATTTCTCCTTAGAAAACCACAAGCTCTCAGGGTTCCAATTCCATACAAGGGTAGCCTAGGATTTTTTGAAGTTAGAATGAAACAAGGACCATCGAACAATGACATAAAGTCAGAATTATTTGATGAAGAATACAGATATCAATGGATAGGAAAACACTAGAGAAAAATATTATTTAAAATTTAGATTCTTATGTTTGGATTTTCTTTCTTTAATTTTTCCCAGTCTGCAAGAAAGTTTTTCAGACCAGCATCTGTTAGAGGATGTTTTAACATCTTGCCTAGCACATCTGGTGGTAGTGTAACTACATCAGCCCCAATTTTTGCAGCTTCTACAACATGCATAGGATGTCTTACACTTGCAACAAGAATTTGTGTACCAAATTTATAATTCTCAAAGACTTGGTGCATTTCTCTGATAAGATTCATCCCATCTTGACCGTTGTCATCAAGTCTACCAATAAATGGACTGACATATTTTGCACCAGCTTTTGCTGCCAATATGGCTTGATTTACAGAAAAGCAAAGTGTAACATTTACAGGAATATTTTCCGATGTCAATATTTTACAGGCTTTGAGACCATCAGGTGTTAGAGGACATTTTACAACCACATTGTTGCCATATTTTCTCAGTCGTCTGCCTTCTTCCAACATTCCATTGGTTTCCACGCTTAGTACTTCTAAGCTAACATCGCCTTTGACAATTCTAACAATTTCCTCCATGACTTTTTGAGGATCTCCTCCCTCCTTAGCCATAAGAGATGGGTTTGTAGTAATTCCATCTACAAGGCCCATGTCGTTATACATCTTTATTGCTGAAACATTTGCAGTATCCAGAAATATCTTCATCGGGTTTGACTCCGAATAGACTTAACGGCATTTGATATATGAATTGATGTGATACCATGTTTTTCAAGCAAGAGAGGAATTTCATTGTCTCTTGCAGATTCTCCAAACTGATCCTTTGCACCCACACGTTTTACAAGGACAGGATATGTCTCAGATACTGTCTCAGCAACAGCAGAACCAAATCCTGCCATCACGTTATGCTCTTCACATGTAACTATGCCTCCAGTCTCACGTGCTGCTTTTTCTAAAATTTCGGAATCAATCGGTTTTATCGAAAACATGTCTATGACCCTACACGATATTCCTTCTTGTTTCAAAGAGTCAGCAGCTTCAAGTGCAATACTAACAGTTATTCCACATGCAACAATGGTACAGTCAGAGCCTTCTCGCAATACAATCCCTTTACCCATTTTGAATTCTTGTTCTTTTGAATGGATTATTGGTGTTTTTGATCTTGCAAGTCTCATATAGCATGGCCCATAAACTTCAGCAAAAAGTCTAGTTAGTTTTTCCACAGCTACAGTATCAGATGGAACAAAAACTTTGAGATTTGGAATAACCCTCATTATTGCAATGTCTTCAATCTGTTGATGAGATCCACCATCAGGACCTACGCTAAGACCACCATGTGATACAACCATTTTTACATTCAATCCATTTTTGCCATTTCTTGTAGGATATGCTATTGCATTACGTATCTGGTCAACACATCGACCAGGAAGAAATGCAGCATATGTACTTGCAAATGGAATTTTTCCTTCATTTGCAAGACCTGCTGCGATTGTAACCAAGTTGGCTTCAGCAATGCCCACATTGAAGAATCTATTTGGGAATTTTTTCCCAAACGGCCTTGTCTTTAATGAATCTGTAGTGTCTGCACCAACTACCACAATGTTTGGATTTTCTTCCCCTAACTTGATCAGAGTATCACCATAAACAGTTCGCATATCACCAAATTCGGTCATGCAAAACCTGCCTCCTGTGCTATCTGTAAAAGTTCAGTCTTCTTTTTACCTACCTCATGTAGATCTATCCATTTGTTTACAAGTTCATTACTTCCTAGGCTGTGGGCTTTGTGAATCAAGAGTTTTCTTCTTGCATGCATCAATTTCTTCCTAAATTCAATAATTGTGGCTCTAACATCTTTTTGTCCTATTATTGCACTTCCACCCACAAACACTCTTGCGCCATCCAAGAAACAAGACTCTACATTTGTTAAGTCTACTCCTCCGTCTGCCTCAATCATGCCTTCAAATTTTCTTTCAGACAGGAATTTGGCTATTCGTTGTGTCTTTTCATGCGTAGATTCAATGTATTTTTGGCCTGATTTGCCAGGAATTACAGACATTATTATCAGCTGATCTAGATCTTCAATAAACTTCTCAGACCACAAAGGCAGTTCTGTATCAGGATTAATTGCAAGTCCAACACTTACTGAATTTGAGCGTAGAATGTCATGTATTTCTCCAAAACTTGATTCATCACAAACTTCTGCATGTACTGTGATAATATCAGATCCAGCATCAACATAGTCCTTCACGTGTTTTATTGGTTCTGTGATCATAAGATGAGTATCAAACGGAATTGGTGTAATTGGTCGCAGTTGTTTTATTTTTTCATGATCAAATGTTTTGTTTGGTACAAACACTCCATCCATCACATCAAGATGAACAAAGTCAGATCTTGCAAGAGCTGCTCTCTTTACCTCATTTTCTAAATTGGTCATGTCCCCTGCAATTATAGATGGAGATATCAAAAATTGACAATCTAGTTCTAGATCAATTATAGGAGATATCTGTGGATTTGGTGCAACACCATGCCATTTCGGATTATCTTCCATATGTTCTACAGATTTACCTTTGATGGTACGAGATATGATAATTGAGGGAGTTCCTTTTGTTTGCAATGCAGAACTTACTGCTTTGGATATCTGTTCTATACGATGACCATCTATTTCTAAGACATTCCATCCAAAAGACCTCCATTTATCCCCCACTTTCCACCTTGCAGCATTTTTCCACATCTCAGAAATATCATCGTCAACAAGTTCCTCATCTAAAGGCATCACTCTTTCCGTATAGTCATCTTGTTGAATGAAATTTCTATCCAAGAAGACTGTAAGATTATCCACTTTGTATTTAGAGGCAGCCATAGCAGCCTCCCAAACTTGTCCTTCATCAGACTCTCCATCACCAATTACTGTGTAAATATGATGATTTTTCGCATCAATTCTTGCTGCAAGAGCCATTCCGGTAGAAAATGATAATCCTAGTCCAAGTGATCCTCCACAAAATTCAACTCCAGGACATTTGAAATCTGGATGACCTTGCAGTTTACTTCCAAATTTTCTCAATGTCTCCATTTCAGATTTAGCAAAAAATCCAGCTACTGCTAGATTAGAAAACAATCCGGGAGATGCATGACCTTTTGACAAGACAAGCCTGTCCCTGTCTTCCCAAAGAGGATTTTGCGGATCATATTTTAGAAATTTAAAGTACATACAACCCATGATCTCCGCCATAGAGAATGAACCTCCTGGATGACCAGAACCAGCAGTGGTAATTCCTTTAATCACAAGTTTCCTTGCTTCTTTTACTTTTTTGAAAATATGGTAATAGTTTAGGGCCATACCAATTCCAAAATTTGAATTTCAGAATTCACACCATAATTCAAATTCATGTTTGTTAGCGCATTTGGAGTAAATAAAAAGTTATTTCACAAAACATTAATCCAAAAGCAACGTAGAAAAAATATGGATATAAGAGATCTATTCCCTCTTGTTATTTACGATGACAAGTGTTATCTTTGCTCCAAATTTGCAAGTGTCGTACACAGGTTTGCCAAAGACAAGATTTTGATCGTAGGTCATTATTCAGATATTGGCATGAAAATAAAATCAGAGGTTTTTGAATCCAACTATGATTCTACTGTAATGTTCTGGTTCATGACAAAAAAGACTGCATATGGTGGAAGGGCAGCAATTTTGCCTCTTTTTTTCAACATTTTGACTGGCAAGTCAAGAGAGCATTTAGGCTATGATTCATCGTCTAGTTGTACTCAAGACTGTAAAACCCCAAAAGCATTTTTCATGAGAACAGGAAGCCTATTTTCCAATAGTAAAAAGATAGCCCTAAAGTTCTAAAAAAGCTAGTATCCTCTGCTGTTTCTATCAGGCGTTCCAGTGTTTGGATTTCGAAACCCATGTTTTTCCATCATGTGATTTAGAAACCTAATGTCATCAGAGAATTTTTCCCCACATATACTACAGTTGCTCACAATGACAGTAACTGATCGAGATCTTTTTTAGGTTTTGTAAACATATACAGCATATGACAGATAATCAAAAACTACACAAAATTACCTTCACCATTACGCCTAACGCAAACGGCTACGTGGTTGGATGTAATGAAATACAGTCATTATTTACAGATGTGTCTTCAGTTGCCGAGATTGATAGAATTGTAAGAGAATTGGTATCAGAATACGTCGATGACTTTCCAGATGATGCCCAAAAGAGAGGATTTGACAAAACTACGCCCATAGAAACAACGTGGCACGCATCTCCTAATTCCGTTGCTTTAGACTAGTAAAAAGGCGCCAGCACTACTGCTTCCCAAGGGCTCTCGCACCTTAGTAACACAGTAGCGACATTGGGTTTGACTTCCGGGTTCGGTATGGGACCGGGTCGGACCCCAACGCTATGGCCGGCTTAGTTTCTTTGGTTTCTAATGTTATGTATTAATCTTGCTTGATAGAGATATAAATTAAGAAAAAAGGTATTACGCATGACACATCGAGTTGCAGTACTGGATAAGGAAAATTGCCAGACCAAGAAATGCGGTCTAGAGTGCATCAAATACTGTCCAGTAAACAAGATGGGGCAAGACTGTATAGTACTAAACGAAGAAACTGCCAAGGCCCAGATCGATGAAAACATTTGCAATGGGTGTGGAATTTGTGTCAAGGTTTGCCCATTTGATGCAATAACAATTGTCAATCTGGCTGAGGAATTAAAATCAGATAAGATTCATCAGTATGGACAAAATGCATTCAGGTTGTATAGAATTCCAAGTTTAAAGAAAGGCCAAGTCATGGGACTTCTTGGAAGAAACGGTATAGGAAAAAGTACTGTTGTAGGAATACTATCAGGAAACCTAAGACCAAATTTGGGAGACTATGCCTCACCTCCAGAATGGAGTCAGGTGTTAAAGCATTTTCAAGGCACTGAGCTTAAACCACATTTTGAAAAAATAGCAAATAACGAACTAAAGGCATCCATAAAACCTCAACAGGTATACAACCTGGCAAAAGTATTTGATGGCAACGCAAAAGAACTCTTGGAAAAATATGATGAACGTGGCAAGGCAAAGGAACTGATACAGCAACTCGGACTACAGAATGCTTTAGAAAATAAACTTACAGACTTGAGTGGTGGAGAATTGCAAAGAATTGCAGTAGCAGTTGCCGCATCAAGAGAATCAGACTTTTACTTTTTTGATGAACCGTCATCGTATAACGATGTATTTCAGAGAATTGGAGTTGCCAGAGTAATTCAAGATCTTGCAAAAATTGGAAAGAGTGTAATGGTGGTAGAGCATGATCTCACACTATTAGATTACCTAAGCGACTTTATTGAGATCCTTTATGGTGAGCCTGCAGCATATGGAATAGTTGCAAACATGCTTTCCACCAAAGTTGGAATTAACGTGTTCTTGGATGGCTATCTTCCAAATGAAAATGTAAGATTCAGAGATGCAGCATTCAAGTTTGATGCATCTACATCAACAGACGAATTTGTTACAATTGAGAATATCATTAATTATCCAAACCTAGAGAGAAAATTTGCAAACTTTTCTTTATCAATCGAGGCAGGCAGGGTTAGAAAAAGCGAAGTCCTAGGCATAGTTGGCGCAAACGCATTAGGAAAAACAACCATGATGAAGATGATAGCTGGTGTTGAAAAGCCTGATGTAGGAAATATTGAAACCAAGGTAAAGATTGCCTACAAACCGCAATATCTAACAAATGATTATGATATTGAAGTACTTTCACTTTTAGAGAAAGCATATGGTGGATCAATCCAAGAGACACCAGAAGAAGAAATCATAATCAACCCAATGAGGATAAAAAAACTATACAACAAGTCTGTCAAGAATTTGTCCGGCGGAGAACTCCAGAAAGTAGCAATAGGAGCATGTCTTTTACAAAAAGTTGATGTTTATGCACTTGATGAGCCATCTGCATTCTTAGATGTTGAAGATAGAATAGCAATAGCCAAGTTAATTCAAAGATTTGTAAGATCGTATGGAAAATCTGCAATCATAGTTGATCACGATATTCAGCTTATGGATTTGATCTCAGATTCAATTGTAATTTTCCATGGAACCCCCGGAAGAGAGGGTCACGCAACAACTCCAAAACCCAAGGTAGATGGAATGAATGAATTCTTGAGATCTCTTGACATGACCTATAGAAGAGATGAAACAAGCATGAGACCCAGAGTAAACAAATTGGAAAGCAGACTAGACAGAGAACAGAAACAGTCTGGAAAGTTTTACTATAGAAATTGACAAAGATGCTAAAACAGGCAATGACTGGGATCCTCACAGAAGCGGAGGCAGAGGAGCTTTACGGTGCATTTGATCAGATAGGAAACATAATCATCTTGAGAGTTCCAGATGCCCTTTTGCCTAAGAGAAAGATAATTGGTGAGGTTCTTTTAGAAAAAGTAAAGACAGCAAAATCAATCTATTATCAATCATCTCCTGTAGAAGGAGACTATAGAATTAGAAAACTGGAGTTACTTGCAGGAGAGGACAAGACTGAAACAGAATACAAAGAACATGGTTGTAGGTTCATAGTTGATGTAGAAAAGACCTTTTTTTCACCCAGACTTTCAACAGAACGAGAAAGAATTGCAGAACTGATCAAAGACGGGGAAACTGTAATCAACATGTTTGGAGGAGTTGGAATGTTTTCTATCGTGGCTGCAAAAAAGAAAAAGTGTCATGTATACAATATCGATATCAATCCAGATGCAGCTAGATTATGCACAAAAAACATACAACTAAACAAACTAAGAGGAACGGTTGAATCAATCGAAGGGGATGCCGCAAAAGTAATAGAAGAAAAATTACTTGAGACAGGAGATAGAGTCCTAATGTTGTTGCCTGAAAGATCAGATGAATTTCTTGGAAATGCCATAAGAGCCGCAAAGAAAAATGCAATAATACACTACTATTGTCACACCCATGCAGAAAAAAAAGGACTTGTTTCGTCTTTGGCGTCACAACATTTCCTAGAGGTTGTAAATGTCAAGTCAGAAATTTTAGGGGCAAAAATTGTAAGACCTGTGGGTCCAAGATTTTACCAAGCAGTTGTTGATGCAAAGATATCCAAATGATTACTTGTCATCAGTTACAAGAGAGGACGGAGATGGTCTCGAGGTTGCCATGTTATATCCAATCCAAGAAATGACTCCAAGAATTCCTCCCACTGCCATCAGTACTGAAAGTTGCAAGACAATAGGACTCCATTCAGAGAGCATCAGCAGGTAGGCATAGAGAAAGAATCCTACAATTGCCAAGACAAAGATCATTATTCCAATAGTTCGTTGTCTTGTCATAAGGCTAGAGTCTTTTTGTGACTTATTTATTTTAATCTAGTAAGCAAACTCAATTGCCATCAAATATGCATCTTCGCCGTCCCGATAGTAGGCTTTTAGTCGTTGTTTTATGATAAATCCAAGTTTTTCATACAGCTTTACGGCATCACTATTGCTACACCTAACTTCAAGATACAGTTCATCTGATTTTTTCAGTTTTACTCCTCCAATTGCTTCGAGAACCAAGCCCTCTCCAATTCCCTTTCTTCTGTGTTCTGGCAATACTGCAACAGATACAACATGGCCCTTTTTTACAAATCCAAGTTTCTTGAAGTTTGAAAAACCATACTCAATTTTACACATTATGTACCCTACAAGCTTCTTGTCCACCTCTGCAACCAAGAATGCCTCAGGAAGCTCAGCAAGTAGACTTTCATAGAAATAGTCAGAATAGTGTTCTGGCAGCGTTTTGAGATTGATCTCCATGGTTGAAATCAAGTCTGAGAGATCGCATCTACGAATGACGCAGTTCCCAATTTCTCTTAATGCCACCTGCATTCTGATGATTACTGGAATTATTAATTATTTAACTCTAAGCAAATAAAAGAAATAATTAAAGCCAGTAATGAATAGACGGTCAAACATATCAACTCTTGATGAAGTTTTATCAATGGTTTCTTCATATTTTACTATGGTAGGCTTTAATCAAAGTCCAACCGTATTACAAATCGAAATTTCTGGAAATGAGATAACTGAGAAATTTCGCCAACTGGTCCAACGCATGGAATCAAAAAACATGATAGCCAGACTGGAATCAAGTTCTGGAAGAATGTTTTTGCTGGTTTCAAGATTTGAGCCTCCAAAGTCACGCAGATCCTGGATTCCAAGAGCATTATTTGCTGCTACGATAGTAATGGTAATGATTGATGGATATTATCGAGCGATTAATACGAATTCTATTGTAAAAGGAGACGACCCATTTTACATAGCAATACTATACACTGCGTCATTAATTGGAATACTTGGTATCCACGAACTTGGTCATATGATTGCATCAAAGAGACACAAACTTAAGATCAGTTGGCCATATTTTATTCCTGGAATTCCGGTGCTAGGTTTTGTACCAACATTTGGAGCACTCATAATGTCTCGCGGTTTGATTGTAAACAGAAACATACTTTTTGATGTAGGAATCTCCGGTCCCATTGCAGGACTTGTTGTAGCAATAATTGTTTCCACGTATGGAGCATATCTTTCCCCCCTGATACCAAGTTCACAGGCCCAGGACCTTTTGGAAAAATCTGGTCTCATGGATCTGCATTCTAGCATAATAATGGACGCCACAATATTTCTGGTTGGAAAACATGTGCCAAATCAAGAACTTGTAATGTCACCAGTTTTGTTGGCAGCATGGTTTGGTTTTCTCATAACGTTTCTCAATCTTCTTCCAGCATGGCAACTTGATGGCGGTCACATTGCTAGAGCAACATTTGGTATCAAATGGCACAGAATTTTGACATATGCAAGTATAGGAATTCTTGCTTCAACTGGATACTACATCATGGCATTGTTTGTACTAATGTTTAGCATGAGAAGTCAGGACATAAGACCATTAGATGACATATCTCCATTATCACGAAAAAGAAAAAGAATGTTCGGACTCGTCATTGCTCTTGCATTTCTCTGTGCACCATTACCGTTTTCTATTTTACCGTAGTAAGACGTGTGAGCCATCAGGAATAATGGTAATCTTTTGCCTATCACCATATGTCTTGAGAACATAATCCATGGTCTCCTTTGCGCCACTAAATGGAATCATACCAAGTTTGTCTTTTGTATAGAGATTCGGCAAAATTGACACTATACCAATTCCAAATTTCTTGCGCATTTCTGTTAGAAATAGTAGATCTTCCATCCCATCCAAATATTTAGACGGATTTTTTAGCCTGTCAAGATTCATTCTTCCTTCTACGTATTGCTGAATCGCTTCAGAGCCTAATCCATTTTTACATTCTGCAAGAAGTATTATCAGCCCCTCATCTTTTATTGCACCTGAGCAATTCCAGACTGATGAAAGTGATCTGCTCAATGTCTCATTGCTTGTCTCTTTCCCAGTGCTAACAATTGCCACTCTATGTTTTTCGGTCTCATGTATTGCATTTGAAGACAGAGATTTTGACAAGGAGAAAGTCGATGAGGGGTGACCTACGGCAACATCTACTATCCCAGATTGATTTGCCACAATCTCAATAGAAGATATCTCAAATCCATCAGTAAATTTTTTTGCCACCTGCATTGTTTGCAATTCATAACCAGGAAGCGGCAGATTTCCCTCCCTTTTCTCATATGCCTCAAGCATGTTATCTTTGCCAAATCTTCGTAATAATTTGGTGGACATTGTATCATATCCAAACAAGCCATCAAACTCCATCTCTCCTATGAAGATCAGATTAGCGTTAGAAAATTGAGAGTTGTTAAATTCTGATATTGATACGGTCGGATCAGCGAAGACATTTTTAATAGAATTCAAGTTTGACTTGTCTACCAAGAATTTTGGTTTTGGGAGGGACTTTTTTGTGCAAATGTCTAACAAGCCAGAAACGATCTTCAGAACAGATTTTGAATGCTCCATTATTACAAATTCGGTAGGCTTGGACAGATCAATAGATTCCAGTTTTGATGCAAGCTCTGCATCAGTCAAGTTTACGCCTCCAGGAACTATTTGTTTTTCCAGATTTTCTGCCATTACATCAAGAACAACGTCTGTAGGTCCATAGCTAAGCCAAATTTCAGGCATACCATACCGAAGGGACAGTTAAAATAAATCTAGTTCGGTAAATTTTGCTGTGGGTTTTGTCAAAGAATTTGCAATATTTTTGCAAGAGAGTGGCGCAATCAAGTTTGGAAATTTCAAGCTTTCAAGTGGAAAAGACAGTGCCTACTATATCGATCTTCGACTAGTACCAAGTTTTCCACATCAATTTAGAAAGATGATAAAATCTGTTCAAAACTTGATATCAGATACAATAGGGCTCGACAGTTTTGACTATATTGCATCAGTTCCAACATCAGGACTTGTAATAGCGTCTGCTTTAGCCATGGAAACTGTAAAACCCCTAATCTACATCAGACAAAAACCAAAAGATTATGGTACTGGCAGTCTCATAGAGGGAAAAATACCACCCGGTTCAAGAGTAGTCTTGGTAGATGATGTTGGAACAACTGGTCACTCACTACTCAATGCGATCAAGGCCCTAAGAGAGGCCAAAGTGGTGGTAGATTCGGCATTTGTCATAATCAATAGACTTGAAGGAGCACGTGAAAACCTAGAGGCTGAAAAAGTAAAGTTGTATGAAATTACAGACATACTTGCCATTTCCAATATTTTACACACTGAAAATATTCTAGATGACCAGACTCTAGACAGAATCAAAAAACAAATGAGTTTATCCAAATAGATTTTACAGGTTAACTTTCGTAGATCATTAATTTTTTTTCTTCTAATAGAGTATGCAGATTATGTACAGACCTGTAAACATCTGACTCTTTTTTTGCTCCAGTGCAGACAAGTTTTCCAGATGCAAATAACAGTATGACAGTTTTAGGGTCAAGCATCCTGTGTATCAAACCCGGAAATTGTTCCGGCTCATACATACTTCGTGGAAGACTTCGTGCTGCTTGTTCCAGGTGTATCTTTCCACCAAGGTTAGCAGAGGCGACCATATTCTGGATTGTAATGACTGCATCATTTTTTATCTTGATTCCACCTTTTCGCAATGTCTGAACAACACTACGAACTGCTTTGATTGACTGTTCTTCAGATTTTGCTCCAGTGCAAACCATCTTCCCCGAACTGAAAATTAATGTTGCAGTTTTTGGAGACTTGATTCTAAAAACTAAACCTGGAAATTGATCAGGATGATATTCAACATCAGGAAATGTTTGTGTAATAACATTAAGATCAATTCGTTGATCAACTGAAGCTGAAGCCACAACATTTTCTATACTTACAATAGGTTTTGTTTGAGGCATTTCGGTGTTTAAATACGCGCTTTATATATACTCTATAACATTTTGTGCAAACATTTGTTGCATCAAATGTATAAGATCATTTCAAGAAAGAGGCAGCTCAGACAAATGCCTTTACATCATCGTGTCAGTTATAACTCTGATTCTTCATTGCGGCCAAATGAAGATAATTTACTGCTTATTTTAAAATTAGTATACAACAAAGAAAAATTCTAGGCTACATCCATTTATTCTTCTGATAAAAATCATAGAACAAAACATTTGCAGACAAGTCAAATGTAACATACAGAGTTGAAGGAACAAAGTAAGTGGGCCCAAAGGGCTTCGATCCCTTGGCTCACCGGTTATGAGCCGGTTACTCTACCAAGCTGAGTTATGGGCCCTACGAAAGAGCAAATTGACATGCGCTATAAAATAGTATAGAGGTTAACAGTAAGCATTGTAACAGCTGTCAAGTAAGAGATTTTGAGCAGCTACTGATTTGCTAGCTATTTCTACCAATTCATCTTCTTTTGATGCAGGAGTTTTTTCCAATATTTTTCTCCAGAGAGCAGCGTGTCTTATGTCAGCTTCTGCATGTAGTCTGAAATATTCTATTGCATCATCATCTGAAAGACCATAGAATTTTCTTAATCCATCTATCTTTGACAAGCTAATTTTTGGTATTTCTTGTTCTAAGGCATACATTGCAGCGGCTCCACCTTCAAATGAATTCATAAGACATGAAAGATTTGAGATGGCTTGTTTTGTAGCATCAAGACCTTCATAGTTTCTTAGTTCATCTTGTGATACGCCTAGTGCAGATGCAAACTTCATCCATGGTTCAATGTGTTCAGATTCTTCATCTCTATTTGAGGCAATTTTGTTCTTTATTTCAGATGGGCTTTTTTCCATCACGTCTCCTACAAACGAAGGAACTGATTTTACCAGTTGAAAGTATTCTTTTGAATAACCGCTAAGAGAGTCCATCGATAATTTACCTTCACTCCACATTACATAGAATTTGTGCTTTAGCAAACTCTGATCTTCAATTATTTTATCAATTCTTGCAATAAGAGAGCTCATGGCAGTTATCAAATTTCAGTAATAAAAAAATCTTTGGAATGCCTTCAAAAGGATTTTATGGATATAAAATAGGATGCAATTTGGGCTCCAGTGGTGTAGACCGGTCAAGCATGTGGGACTTTCAATCCTACGACCCGGGTTCAAATTCTTCATGATGAAAATCCCGGCTGGAGCACCACCTTTCAAAAGCATTAATATTCTAACTGCGATTACGACTGCTAGTGCAAATTCTTGGATAGAAAGAATTTTGAGATAAATCCACTCATAAAAGACTTTGAAAGTTACATAGCCAAGGTCAATGATGCAATCAAACAAGAGTTAGATCTATACTCTGCATCAGAATTTTTTGAACCATTACAGTATTCATTAGAAGGAGGAAAGCGAATAAGACCACTGATACTCATCTTGTCTGCAGAAAGTGTTGGAAAATGCGATGAAAATGCATATTCAGCATCATGTGCAGTAGAGCTCTTACATACAGAGTCTGTGATTCATGATGATATCATAGATAACGAAATTCTAAGAAGAAGAAAGGATCCTTTCCACATAAAATATGGATATAATACAAGTATCATAACAGGAGATTTTGTACTGGGTCTGATTTTGAACATTTCATCCCGTCTTGATAACGCAAGAATAGGAAGAGAACTTGCAATCACTGCAATGATGATGAGTGAGGGAGAGATGATCGAGACAAGACTTGAGACAAGTGAAGATGTCACCTTTGACGATTATGTCAAGGTGATGGAGTACAAAACAGCTACAGCATTTGAGGCGGCTGCAAAAATTGGAGCCATATTAGGAGGCGGTACCGAGGAACAAATTTTGGCGCTTGCAGAATATGGCAAGAACATGGGAATAGCATATCAAATTAGAGATGATCTACAAGACTGGAATAATGAAGACAAGTTATTCAATACTCTGATTAAGAAAAGTTCTGATCCTCGCATTGTATTTGACCGCATGGATGCCATGCTAAATAATTATTCCAAGAAAGCAAAGACTGCATTAAGAAAAATTAATGATGGTCCTGCAAGAACAAGATTAGAAAGTCTTCTAGACTTGACGATGCTTAGTGTATAGCTGGTAATCCGCTCATAATTGGAACTGCAGATTTTGCAAATGCTATAACTGGATCTGGATAGACACCTATTCCAACTATGAAGATTATTGAAAATATCATGACAGCAATTACTGACTTGGGTTCCTTTAGTCCCTTGTTTGATTCTCCTTCTTCAAAGTACATTTTTCGTATTATCCAACCATAGTAAGCAAGTGAGAGTGCGCTGTTAAGAACTCCCGCTACTGCAAGATATGGAGCCCATGACAAGGTGTGACCTGCATCAATTGCAGAACCAAATAGCATCAGTTTACTCCAAAATCCATTAAGCGGTGGTACACCAGCTAGAGCAAGTAATGAAATTGTAAGACCAAATGCTGTGATTGGCATTCTTTTGCCAAGTCCCTTTATCTTTTCAATATGGGTAACACCTAGAGTTGTAACTATTCCTGCAACAGCGATGAAAGCAGCTGCCTTCATCACAGAATGATTGAGAATGTGGAATAATGAAGCCTGGATTCCAATTGGAGAAATTGGGGCCACACTAAGACCAATCAAGATGTATCCAGCTTGTCCAATACTTGAATAGGCAAGCATTCTTGTGAGGTTTCTTTGTTTGATTGCAGCCAAGTTTCCTACAGTCATGGTCACTATAGCAATAACTGCTAGTGCAAATGCCCAGTGAAGGTTGAGTGCTATTGCACCCATTATTATGACTCGCAATACTGCTGCAAAACCGGCTTTCTTGGTACCAGCTGCAAGAAGTGCTGCAATTGTAGGAGGAGCTCCTTCGTATGCATCAGGTAGCCACATGTGGAATGGAACTAGACCTATCTTGAATCCAAAGCCAGCTATGAACATACCTACTGCCAATATTGCAAGCGGTATCATGTCTGGTCCAAGTTTTGAGAACCCAGCAATCACCTGCTCTATGTTTGTAGAACCTGTCAGGCCATATGCAATTGAGATACCATAAATTATGATTCCAGACGATAAAGCTCCAAACAAAAAGTACTTGATTGCAGCTTCATTTGAAGATGGATCCTTTTTGAGATATCCAGCCAGAACATATGTTGGAATACTCATGAGTTCCCATGCGACAAACAACATCACTAGATCTGTCGAGTATGCAATCAGTATCATTCCAATTGATGAAAGTAAAATTAACGAATAGTATACAGCAGGATTTGCTCTTTTGCGCATATAGTTAAACGAGCCAACTGTTGTCATGATTCCAACAATCAACATCGCTATTGCAAAGAATGATCCAAACTTGTCATCAACTAGAACATTTGATGAAAATATTGCAGACTGGGTTACATGGTTTGTAATTATCTGGTATATGACAAATCCAATTGCTGCAAGTAGTGCACCTAGTGTTATTGCTCCATAAACAGATGAGCCTTTTTCTTTTCTTGCTACATTAAGTATTGGAATTAATACTCCTACTGCTCCAAGTATCAGAGTTAACATGATTGGTGTTGATGTAAAGTCTATCATTTCTATCTCCTAAATTAACAACAGGAATACTACGATTAGTATACCTACTCCAAAGATGTAAAGATAAGATTGGGAAACTCCGGTTTGTGTTGCTTGCATTATTCTTGCACCACCAGCCATGGTTCTCTCAGGAACCACATTGAATCCCTCAAGAACAATGTTTTCAAAGTACTTGTAAACACTTCTGGCAATGTATAATGGCGCTACAACAAATCCCCAGTAGATTAACGCATTAAGATACCACCTGTTTAGGAAGAATTTGTGAATGGCATAGAAGAATATGTTCGAATTTACAAACTTGACTGGATCAACAAATCTTCCGATATAGAAGATGTATCCTAGTCCAAATCCAATTGCAAATGCAGCTAGTGATGCCATAAGAGCTACAGGATTAACACCTTCAAGGAATCCACCAAGTAATGGCTGTGATGATATTGCAACTGCTCCTACATCAGACTTGATTCCAAATGTTGAACCAAGATAGTTAACAAATAGATCATGAATTTGGTGTTCAAATGCAAGACCCATCACACCTACTCCAATTGTTAGTACTGCAAGTATTCCATATGGAATCCACATTGAAGCACTAGCTTCATGTACATGGTGTCCCTCTTTTTCCATTTCTTCAACATGTTTGCTCTTGTTGCCAAAGAATACCAGTCCTATCATTCTGGTTGTATAGAAAGCAGTTATCACTGCAGTAATTACTGCTATTGAGAATAATGGAAGAGCCCAAGTATTACCTGATTGATAAATTGCTCCAAAGATTGCATCTTTACTCCAGAAACCAGTTGTGATAAATGGAGCACCCATCAGGCCAAGACCTGCTGCCCACATGAAAGCATATGTCTTTTTCATGTATTTTCTTAAGCCTCCCATGTCTGTCATGAATCTAGAGCCTACAATGTGCAGTATAGAACCTGCAGCCATGAATAGTGATGCCTTGAACATTGCATGTGAAATTAGGTGGAAGAATCCGGCAGTATAACCATCAACGAATTGTTTTGAAAGACCTGCAACACCAAGAGCCATCATCATGTAACCTATCTGTGAACCAGTAGAGTATGCAAGAACTTTCTTTATTTCAGGATGTACCATTCCTTGTGTAGCAAGAAGAAGTGCAGTTATTGCTCCAACCCATGCTATTATCTCAAAGAATTGATCCATGTTAATTCCAATTGCAGCCAATGCAAAGAAGAGAGGAGCCAAGCGGGCAACCAAGAATACACCTGCCTTTACCATTGTTGCAGCATGAATTAATGCTGAAACTGCAGTAGGTCCAGTCATTGCCTCAAGTAACCATTCGTTTAGTGGAAATTGTGCAGATTTTCCAATCGCACCTCCAAATAACAAGACTGCAGCTGGAATCAGCAAGTGTTGTGCAGCCATGGCTGTTGCCCAGCTGGTATTTGCGGTCAACTCTCTGAATCCAAAAGTACCTGCAAATGCAAAGATAAGGAACATGCCAGCCAACATCATGATGTCACCGACTTTGGTCATGATGAATGCCTTCATTCCAGAATGAGTTGGAGAATAATAGTCCATGAGACCAAGCACATGTCGTCCTTCTACTCCAACATGATCCTTTTTCTTGTCTTTATACCAAAATCCTACTAGAGCATAAGATGCAAGGCCTACTCCTTCCCAACCAAAGAAGAGTTGCAAAAAGTTATCAGACAATACAATAAGCTGCATTGAACCAAGGAAAAATGCCATCCAGAAGAAGAATCTGGTGAGATCCTTGTCTCCCTTCATGTATCCGGTACTATACACAAATATCAGAAATGAAATCCAAGCAACAACGTTGCTCATTATTACTGCAAGCGGATCAGCAAGAACTCCGGCCTTGAGTCCGATAGATGAAATCCAAGGAATTTGATTATGTATCTCATGATTACCAAGTGCTGCTGGAAGAAGTGTCACAGCGGAAACTGCACTTGCAAGAGCAAATGCTACTGCGACCCAACCAGTTGAACGCTTAGAAGCTTTTCCAAAAGCTGGTATTATCAATGCGGCAACAAATGGAAGTATCCAAATTGCCCAAACTCGAAGGTCTCCCAATCCAGAAATAACATCAAAAGGTAAAATAGCCATTTTCTAAACTCCCACCAATCCCTTCATGAAAGGAATTATTTGGTTAAAGAATACGTCTGGATATATTCCAATAACAACGCTAAATCCTGCCAAGACCATCATAGGACCTGTAACGTACCAGTTGGCTTCTTTTGTTTTTTCCAGATTCTCTGGAAGTTTTCCAAAGAAGACTCGTTTTATCATCCATAAGACATATGCCATTGTGATAACAGTTGCAACTAGACCTAAACCAAACGTGATCATTCTTATCATGGAACCCTGTTGAAGTGCAGTTTGAAGTGCGCCATAGAACATTGTCCATTCTGCCATAAATCCACTAGTTGGTGGAACACCCATCAGAGTTAGTGCACCAATCATTGAACAGACTGCAGTTATTGGCATCTTTCCTGCAAGGCCTCCCATCTTTGTTATACTGCGAGTTCCAACTTGCAAAATTATGGCTCCAACCATCATGAATAAAATCACTTTACCCAAGCTGTGGGACACAAACATCATTTCAGAACCAGAAAGACCAAGTACAGATGCAGAACCAATTCCAAATAAGATGTATCCCATCTGACTAATACTAGAATAAGCAAACAATTTTCGAATGTCGTCTTGTACTAGTGCCATCACTCCACCGTAGATCATGGTTGCCAAACCCCAGATGTTCAGGGCAAGAGCAAAGTGCTCGTATTGACCTGGCATTAGCATTATTATCAATCTAAAGAATCCATATGCACCAACTCCCAACATTGCTCCAGACGATAGTGCGTTAAGTGGTGTTGGTGATGCTCGATAAACATGCGGTAGCCACATGTGTACTACAAATGATGCCATCTTTACAGTAAGACCTACAATTATTGCAACAGCAGCAAGTGCAAGAACATGAGGTGGGATACCATGTGCTTTAATGTCTGCATAGTTGAAACTGCCTACACTGAGACCTATTGAAAGAAAACCAAGTAAGAGAATTACAGCCCCTACATGAGTCCAGAAAAAGAATAGCAATGCAACTCTTCTTCGTGACTCGTAGCCCCAAATTGCCAGCATGAAAAATGCTGGAATTAGCATGACCTCAAAGAAGACATAAAATTCTATCAAGTTGGTTGCAAGAACTGTTCCAAGCATTCCCATTGCCATGACAAGGAAGAGTGCATAGTATGCTCCAATCTGATGATTAACATGACTTTTCAGAGAAGATGATTCTACCATTTCAGTACCTCCTCCGACCAGTTGTTTTTCAGAACTCATTCGTTCTTCAAACATTGTAGTAATTCTTGCAACCATGTATGGTTTTGAAAATAGTGCAAGTACAGTTGATACAAGATATATTATAATTGCAAAGGGAGATGCAAGTCCATCAAGTAATAATCCAAATTCACCAAACAACTGAGTCCACTTGTAATGCTCTTCATAAGTTCCTGAAAGAACTGGAGTGATAATTAGTATTGTACAATACAATAACAACCCAAAGCTAAACAGTGCTGCTACTGTAGGCCCAGACTTGCGTCCAAGATAATATGCCACCGGAGAAAGCAGTAGTGGCAAGAATAAAGCCTGTAAAAGTACGAATTGCATTATCCTTTCAAGCTCCTAAAGTCTGCAATGTCAATGTTTCTGTACATTCTGTATGCTACAATTACAAGTGCCAGTCCAACTGCAACTTCTGCTGCTGCTATTGCAATAGAAAAGAGAGCAAGTGTTTGTCCCTGACTATTTGGTATGTATCTAGAAAATGCAACCAAGTTGAGATTTGCAGAATTGATTATCATTTCTATGCCAAAAAGCATACGGATTGCATTTCTCTTTACTGCGATTCCATAGATTCCAATGGCAAGCAATGCCACTGAAACTAGAACAAAATCAATCAGTCCGTTGGTCATCTATTACATCCTCCCTTCTTGCTAATGTCATTGCCCCAATGACAGATGATGCCAAAATTAATGCCATCACTATCAATGCAGGCGAATAATATGTTAGAAAGTCTTCTCCAATCTTTTTGTAATCAACTGCTGATGAATTGGTATCCACGGTTTTCAATCCTGAACCAATGATTATTGTTCCTATGCCTAGCATGAGTACAATCATCAACGCAATACCAGCATATCTTCGGCGTTTGTCTTCTACCTTATTGAAGATAAGCTCTCTTCTTACCAGCATAACTGTAAACAGTATAAGAACTGCAATCGAGCCCACGTAAACTGAAAGTTGGAACATTGCCACAAATGGTGCATCCAAAAGCAGAAAGAATCCAGCAATACCAGATAATGTGAGCATCAATGCGATTGAACCGTATATCAAAGAGCGTATTTCAAGTGCTACAATTGCAGAACCAATTGTCAGAACAGAAAGAGCTAAAAATACTGAATCAACCATGTGAAGCACCCCTGTCGTCTATTTTTATTTCAACATCTTGTGAAATCTTTGGCTGTATGGCAAGTTGGGCAGGGGTGTAAATTAAAGCAGATTTTGTAAAAGAAGAAAGCTCATAGTCATTGGTCATGTAAAGCGCATAAAATGGACAAGCATCTACACACAAACCACAGAATACACATTTTCCGTAATCTATCTGTGGCATTATGGCTTTCTTGTTATGCTTCCATGTTTCATGAACTTTGACCATGCTTATGGCCTCTGCTATTCCCTCACATGCTACTGAGCAAAGCTGACAACCAGTACAGTGCTCATGAAATAGTATGTGTCTACCTCGTAGCCCAGCTATTCCAACTCCAGTCTCTGGATTGAATTGAAAGCCATCACCTACAAATTTTAATTTCTGTTCAGGATATCGTAATGTAAATCGCTTTACTGCAAGATGTTTTACACCGGAATTTAGTGCACGTATTATTCCAATTACATTACTCAATGCAATAATCCTCCCGGTCCCAAGACACCTGCGTATAGCAATCCGAGAGCTATAAAGATGTTAATGAATGCAAGACCGATCAATTTGTACCAACCAGTATGCAAGATCATATCAATTCTAACTCTTGGGAAAACTCCACGAGGTAACAGAATTAAGAGTATGACTCCAACAGTCTTGATCACAAACCACAGTGTGCCATTGAGCATCTCCTGATCAAATAGTGGCAATCCAGGGAAGTGTGCAGTTACAGGACCAATTGTAATTCCTTGAGTGATAATATCCTGTGGGAACGGAGGCCAAACCATTGGACCATTCCAACCACCAAGGAATAGAACCGTGAACAATCCTGCAAATGCATATAATTTCAAATAAGTTCCAAGTTGGATTAATCCATACATCATTCCAGAAAATTCTGTTAACCATCCTGCAACAATTTCACTTTCTGCTTCTGGAAGATCAAATGGAATTCTTTCAAGTTCTGCCAATATTGTAATGAAAAATACTATAGCACCAATTGGGAGAAATGCAATCCACCAAAAGTGTTCTTGTGACTGGACAATTTGTGAAAGATTCAGACTTCCAGATAATATCACAACTCCAAGAAGTGAGAGAATCAGTGGAATTTCAAATGCAACCATTTGGTGAAGTGCTCTAAGACCACCAATGAACGTCCACTTGCTATTTGCTGCCCATGCAGTAAGCACTGCAATTATTGGGAAAAAGCCGATGACTGCAAATACTGCTAAAAGGCCAACGCTTGGATTTGCAACTACCCATCCAGGAGCAACTGGAATTAGTGCAACAAATGCACCGGCTGTGCCGACAAACAATAATGGACCAAGCCAGAAGATTGGCTTGTCAGCTTTTGCAGGAATGATGATCTCTTTGCTCATTAGCTTAAACCCGTCACCCATCAATTGGAGTATTCCTTCTATTTTTCCACAATAGAGTGGACCAACTCTGAGCTGCATTTTTGCAAGGAATTTTCTTTCAACAAATATTGTTGCAGCTGCAAGAAGAGCAGCAAATCCAAATCCTGGAAATGCCATTACTCTGAAAATAGTAGTATGCATGAAGCTTTTGACAATTGGAAGAGTACGTGATGGATCTGCCATCCAAGTCATTGCCAAGTAAGGCGTCATCAGTTGACCATTGATTACGGGCAGCTTGATGTAGAATAGTACAATGAAGACTATCGGTAATCCAACTAGACTGAAGATCAGAATGACCCAGAATATTAAATCAAATAGAGAACCAATGAATCGACTTAATCGAAACTGTGGTGCAATAGTTGACATTTATCTATCTGCCTCCACAGGCCAATAATTAAGACCCCAGTAAACTGCGGGCATGTTACCTAGTTTTTCACCTTTTAGCAAATATGGCATGCAAATCAAATTTCTAAACGAGCCAACGCTTATCTTTACTCGATAAGGTTCAGGGCGGTTGTTTGATACGATGTAATACCCAATTGCACCTCTTCCGGATTCAACTCTACGATAAACTTCATCATTACCACCTTTTGGATTTGGTTTTAATTTTGTGCGCACAGAACCTGATTTGGGCATCTTTTTCAGCGCATCTTTTATGATTCTGCAACTCTCAAACATCTCAAGATAAGGTATTCTAGATCGTGCGTAAGAGTCACCTTCTTTCATCACTATTGTTTGAAAGTCCAAGTTTTCATAGACATCATATGGTTCCTTTTTCCTTACATCAAAATCAACACCTGATGCTCTAAGTACAGAGCCTGTAGTACCAAGTCGTATAGCATCAGTTCTGGATAAAATTCCACTTCCTTCGGTTCTTGCCTTTAGGAGAGGATTCTGATAAAATATGGCCTCATATTCTTTAAGTCTCTTTTCAAAATATGCAACCTGGCGTAAACATCTTTCTTCAAAGTTGGATGGTAAATCATTTCGTACTCCACCAGGTACAAGATATGCATGAGTTACTCTTGCACCAGACATTGCCTCTAACAAGTCAATGAAAAGTTCTCTATCACCTGCTGGCCACATGAACATTGTAGAGTGACCAAGAAATATTCCATAGATAGCTAACCAATACAAAATGTAGATACAGCGATTCAGCTCTGCAGCAATGACTCGAATGTATTTTGCTCTTTCTGGGACTTCAATTCCCAACAATTCTTCTACTCCAAGACAATATGGATACAAAATATTGGAAGAGTCGTGTATTACTGGTCTTTCAAGATGTGGAATGTTTTGAATATAATTTCTATATTCAGCCATTTTTTCTTCCCCTCTGTGTACATAACCTGGATCAGGATCACAAGAAACAATGTAATCACCATCTACTTTGATTATCAATCTCATATGTCCAGAACCTGGATGTTGAGGACCTACATTGAG
>Ga0164307_10000187_pt1 | contig 28115 bp, 19 predicted proteins | sample Whisoiple_243_MG_FD_110214 | JGI IMG/M metagenome (GOLD analysis project Ga0164307, IMG submission 110214) | Soil microbial communities amended with fresh organic matter from upstate New York, USA - Whitman soil sample_243_MG | ecosystem: Environmental > Terrestrial > Soil > Unclassified >...
AGGCATTTCGCTACCTTAGGACCCTCACGTTAAGGCCGCCATTAACCGGGGGTTCCGTCTAAACCAAATTTTTACAAATTCAATTTATCTGTTAACCTGCCGGGATCGGGCAGACATCACACTCAATACTTAGATTTGTCATCTTTTTGCAAAGTGCTGTGTTTTAATTAAACAGTCGTACAACACTATTTTATGCTTCTTCCTTTTTACCTGATATTAATCAAGACTAATGAGCTCTCCTTGTCCCGAAGTTACGGTAGTTAGTTTGCCGAGTTCCTTTATGATTGTTAGCTCATTTACGCCTTCGTATTCTCTACTAGCTTACTTGTAGCAGTTTCTAGGTACGGTTATATTCATATTATTAACTAATAATATATATTTACTACTTTTTCCTGAACATTTTTCACTTACAAATGTTGTTTTATAGTAAAAAAGATTTTCTCATCGTTTAAACCTTTAGGTTAAAAACTTAGAGGCCGTTACTTTCTCAAAATCCATAAGCTTTAGGCGGAGGACTAGGTAATTAAACTCAAAGTTTTTTCCCACGTCCTTCTTATTCGTTACTCATGTTACCATTATCACTTGAATTATTTGTTATCTATTTTTTAGAGTAAATATCTTAATTTAATTCAACGTTCTGCTACCCCATAAAATCACAATAATGTAATTTTTATGGACAAGGTTTCGGTATATTGTTTAGATCCGTTAAATTTTCGATGCTTTTAAAACTTAACAAGCGCTCTGTTACGAGTACTTCAAATTATGGCTGCTTCTAAGCCCATCTCCTTGTCGACTTTAATAATAACTTTCTTAATTTCACTCAACTAATAATTTTGGAACCTTAACTCTTGTTCTGGGCTGTTTCCCTTTTGACATACAACCTTATCATTCTATGTCCGATAATTCAAGATTCATCTTTGCCATTCCGAGTCTACATACTCACCGATAAAATCTTCACGATCCCCCGATATATACAAATATGTATGATGTAGTTTTACAGCTTTCGCTTTAAAACTTATACACCTTGTCTGAGATTAAGTTCTGTACCTGCTAAGATGTTACTCAAATTGCCTACTGTTATAGGTTTCGCAGAAAACCAGCTATCCCGGTCAGTTTTGTCTTTCACTACCTACCATAATTCCTCGGATATCTTTGCAACGATAACCCGTTCGGACCTTTATAATCCTGATTATGGTAAAATCACCGGGCTTCGGGTCTAACTTTAGATACTTTTCGTTATTTTAACGATTGGTTTATCTACGCTTACGCTCGCAGCTAATGTTAACTTGGCAACCCATTATGCAAAAGGTACGTTCTTACTTTCGCTCGAACTGCTTATAAAACTACTATTTAAAATCGTTCCCTCACGGTACTATACGCTTTCGCTCATGTATTATATTTAGCCTTTGAGGAAGGTCCCCCATTAATTCAAACAGTTGTAGCCGTTTTACTTAATATATAGACTGTTCTATTTTAGCTCACGTTAATAATAGAATCTCTTTTGATTTCTTTTCCTGAAGTTACTAAGATATTTCAATTCACTTCGTTAACTAACTGATTTCTCTTAGAGTTTATATTTTTCCCTTAAAATTATATTTAAATAAATTTTTAGTTAATAATTTTAACTATTTTTTATATTAAATATATATAAAAATAAAATATACACTCGTTAATACATAGCTAAGATTTTAGTTTATTTTTTAATAGTTTCTTTATATACTTATATATATAATATAATATTATATACATTTATATGTTCTATATCTATTACATTTCTATTAATTCTATAATTTCAGATTATTGCGGTTCGAACGCAAAATCTCTCCTTCCCAAAAGGAGCGCCTAACCTACCCGGCCCTAATCTGTATTATTATATTTTTTTTACTTATTTTTTTTATTAATTTTTTCCTACTATATTGAATAGTTCTTGCATATAAAAATCTCTACTACACCTGTATTTTCAACACAACTCCATAGCTTCTAGACTTTTATTTGTATACATATATACCTGACCCTGGTAATTTCCATAATGTCCTGACTGAATTCTTTCTGACATAGCTCTATTATTACATTCCGTAGCCTTTCAATATAAAGCCTTGGCTTCCGGAGGTCAATTTGGATTAAAAGGAGTAGCTATACCATGTAACATATCTGTACCAGAGTAAGCTTGTTCCGGATAAAGAGCAACGGGTGTTTTTAATTCAAAGCCTACAGGATTATATTCACGCTGATCAAAAGATTGGGCATATTCTCTTCCTCACTCTACTTTATATAAACCTTCATGTACATAAACTTTAGCACTTAAAGGTTCATAAAACATTCTTAAAATATATCTACCGTCGGGCGTTTCTATATGTAACCTTTCTTCTCAACCTTTAGGTTGATTCATATAAGAACCCAATCTAACAGTATCTGTTTTATAGTTAGTTTTATTAGGATCAAATCTTCTAAATCAATCGTCTCGTATTCCATTCATAAATTGTTTTGCACGTGCATCATTAATGAAGCTATAATAAGGATTTGAATCTAGATCAGTTGAATTAGAATAAGGATTTGAATTTATATTAGTTGAACTAGAAGAAGGATCTCTATCTAGTTTATTAATTAATTCAAAATTAGAAGGATTAAATATATCAGGCTCGTTAAAGTTAAAATCATCAAAATTTAATTCAACTCCTACTATATCGTATTCCATAAAAATGTATTTACTAATACCAATAGCAATTAAAATAATAGAATTTAAGCTATCTTCTGAGTATTCACCTAAATAATTTTTAATATTTTCTTCTAAATAACCTAAATCTATAGGTGCAGAATATTGAAATATAGTATTAGGGTTATAATAATAACTAAATACTATTATAACGGAAACTAATGTAAGGCTTAATATTATAAAAAAATATAGAGATTTACTAAAAAAGAAAACGACTTTGTAAAGGTAAACTTACGAAAGCGTGAGGTTTAGGTGGGCTAGTTAAAGCTCATTCTAAACTAGGAGAACTTCTATTTAATAAAGCTTGTAATGTATCAGTATAGAATTCTGCTGTTTTTCAAGGGTTTCTACTTGCAGCTTTTCCTTCAACTAATTGTATGTATACAATATATAAGAATAATCAAGCAGCAACTACACTAATAATAGATCCAAAACTACTAATTAAATTTCACCCTGCATAAGCATCAGGATAATCACTTATTCTTCTAGGCATTCCTTGTAATCCTAAGAAATGTTGTGGGAAGAATGTAACATTAACTCCTATAAATAATACTCAGAATTGTATTTTAGATAAAAATATATTATAATTTAAACCTAATATTTTTGGTACTCAGTAATATCATGCACTAAACATTGCAAAAACTGCTCCCATACTTAAAACATAATGGAAATGAGCCACAACATAGTAAGTATCATGGAAAGCTATATCAAGTGAAGCATTAGCTAATACTACTCCACTTAATCCTCCAATTGTAAACATAAATACAAAACCTAATGCAAATAACATAGATGGTGTTAATTTTATAGACCCTCCGTAACATGTAGCTAATCATGAGAATATTTTAATTCCTGTAGGTACAGCAATAATTAAAGTAGCAGCTGTAAAGTATGCTCTTGTATCTACATCTAATCCTACTGTATACATATGATGACTTCAAACGATAAATCCTAAAATACCAATAGACATCATAGCATAAACCATTCCTATATATCCAAATATAGATTTATTTGAGTTTGCAGAAATAGTTGTACTTACTATTCCAAAAGCTGGCACAATTAATATATAAACTTCAGGATGACCAAAAAATCAGAATAAATGTTGGAATAAAAGTGGATCACCTCCTCCTGCTGTTTCAAAGAATGAAGTGTTAAAATTTCTATCTGTTAATAACATTGTTATACCTCCAGCTAATACAGGTAAAGATAATAATAATAACACAGCTGTTATAACTACGGCTCAACCAAATAACGCTAATTTGTGTAATCTTATACCTGGTGTTCTCATATTTACTACTGTAGTAATGAAATTTATAGCTCCTAATAAACTACTTATACCTGATAAGTGTAAAGCAAAAATTGCTAAATCTACACTAGGTCCACTATGACTTTGTAATCCAGATAAAGGAGGATATACTGTTCATCCTGTACCTGCTCCACCTTCTATACAAGCAGAGAATATTAATAATAATAAACTAGGTGGTAATAGTCAAAAACTTATATTATTTAATCTAGGGAATGCCATATCTGGACCTCCTACCATTAATGGCATTAAGAAATTACCAAATCCTCCTATTAAAGCTGGCATAACCATAAAGAATATCATTAATATAGCATGAGCTGTAATAATACTATTATATAATTGATTATCTGAAATATACTGAACACCTGGTCCACTTAATTCTAATCTAATTAACACTGAAAAAGCTGTTCCTAATAATCCTGAAAATAATGCGAAAATTAAATATAGTGTTCCTATATCTTTAGCATTTGTTGATAAAAATCATCTTTCAATACCTACTGTTATTGATGATTTTAATGTAACTAAATTTTGTATGTAAGATTTTGTCATTTTTTTTTTATTTTTATTTTTATAGTTTTATTACGAGATAAAGCTACTAATTTTTATTTAAGAATAATATGTTAAAGTTAAGTAGAGTCATGTAGGAATCGAACCTAATACTTAAGATTTGCAATCAAAGTGTAAACCATCTACATCATGACTCATATTTTATATAATTCATTTTTAAGTGTTACTTTTATTAAAAAAATTATAGTATAAAATTTTTATAAAATATTAATGTAAATCTAATCCTTCTTTAATATAACCACTAGTTAAGACTACAAACACTTGTGCTTGTATAAATGCAATACCTAATTCTAACCCTGAGAAAGCTATTATAAATGTTAAAGGTATTAAACCTAAAAAGAAAAATATTATACCAGATGTCATTATATTATATGTGAAACCTGCTAATATACTTAACAACATGTGACCTGATAAAATATTAGCTGCTAATCTAAGACCTAAAGATACATTTTTAGCTAAATGAGAAATAAATTCTATTAAAACTAATAAAGGTAATAGTGGTAAAGGACAACCAGCTGGAACAAATAAAGAAAAGTATTTTAATCCATGTCTTTGTAGTCCTAAAATTGTTGCACCTAAAACTATAGTAAAACTAAGAGAGAAAGTTAAAACAAAATGACTTGTTGATGCAAAGCTATATGGTACCATTCCTACTAAATTATTTATTAATATGAAAATAAATAATGTGTATATAAAGGGGAAATATATTTGACCTTGTTTTGGATTAATTTGATTTATAACTATTCCGTGTATAGTTGCATATAAAGATTCTTGACTTATAGATCAGTTATTACTTACTAATCTATTATTATTTGTACTTAATATACTAACAGCTAATATAAATACTAAACTAATTGTTAAGTATAACCCTATATTAGTTAATGATATATGTAAGTTATTTAAAATAGGAGCATCTATACTTAATAAATCTCTTATTTCAAATTGGTCTAGAGGACTAGTAATTTGTGTATTTAAATTTAAAATATTTGTATTCAAAATATAGTTTAAATACTATTAATTGAAAGCCTTAAAATATCAGGTATTTTGCGTATTATTTTTTAAATAATAGTTTCATAATTTATCTTATCAAGGTAAGTGGCTTTCTATGTCTTGTAATAAAACAGTAAAAAGACGTGACATAAATAAATTAATTATTCTTGGTAAAATGTATTTTGATAATAAGTAATGTACTATTACTATTACGCTAAAAGCAAATACTACTTCATTTATAAAATAAAAAGGTACTAATTGTGGCATGTTTTTTATTAAACTTCTAAATATTGAATACTTAAGTATTTTTGTCTAATATAAGACTAAACTTTGTAAATAAAAACTAATATATTTAATATTTAGTTTTCAGATTATTGCGGTTCGAACGCAAAATCTCTCCTTCCCAAAAGGAGCGCCTAACCTACCCGGCCCTAATCTGTATTATTATATTTTTTTTTACTTATTACTATATTTTCTATAAGTTTATACCCTTTTTATTTATTTTTCAGAGTAATAATAAAAAATAGTAATCTGAAAAATAATAGTTAGAATATATTTAGAATAAATTTTATACCTTAGAATATATAAATAATAGATTAGAAAAGATAAAGCAAATTTACTACACCATAATGTAAAGTATCTAATATTAAAGAAGGATATACTCCTAATATTACAGTAAATAAGACTAAAACTAATAATAGGGTAAATTCTCTTTTTGAAACATCAAGAATATTTTCCTCAAAGAATTTAGTAAATGAACCTCCAAATGTAATTCTGTTAAACATATATATAGTATATGCTGCGGAGAATACTATAGAAGTAGCACCAAATAAACCTAAGATTGGTAATTTTTCAAACATACCATATAAAGACATAAATTCTCCTATAAAATTTAATGTTAAAGGTGCTCCACAGTTTCCTAATGAAAGTATAAAGAATAATATAGCAAATAAAGGCATAAGTTGAACTATACCTCTATATAAGTATATAATTCTAGTTCCTGATCTGTCATATAAGATCCCACCTGCACATATAAATAGTCCACTAGATACGAATCCGTGAGCTAATCCTAATATTATACTTCCCTCTATACCTTGTATTGAATTTGTAAATGCACCTATTAAATATACAGCTGCGTGAGAAACAGAGCTATAGGCAATTAATTCTTTAACGTCTACAGTTCTTAATGTACTAAAACTTGCGTATAATATAGTAATAACTCCTATAGCAAATACTATAAATGTAAGTTCTAAAGTAGCTTTAGGTAAAATTGGTAATATTAATCTAAATATCCCGTATAAACTTAATTTTAATACTATACCAGCTAGTATTATACTTCCACCTAAAGGTGATTCAACGTGAGCTTTTAATAATCAATTATTTAAAAATATAGTAGGAGTTTTTACAGCAAATGCTATAAATATCCCTCCAAATAATATAAATTGAGTTATATAATCAAAATTTGTTTTAAATAAAGCATCGAAATCTGTTGTTCCCATTATTGAATACATTGTTAATATTGATAATAATAAGAATAAAGAACCTCATAGTGTATATAAAAAGAAATAATAACTTGCTCTTACTTTATTACTAGATCCAAATAAACCTATTAATAAAAATAAAGGAGGTAATATACTTTCAAAAAAAATATAAAACAGTAATATATCTAATACTAAAAATACTGCTAATAATAATGTTTCTAGTAATAATATTGTTATTAAATAAAATCTTAAGTTTTCTTTTATTGAATTTCAATTAGATAATAATGCTATTGGCATTATTATAGTTGTTAATAATACAAAATATATAGAAATACTATCTACCCCTAGATAGATATCAAAAGATTGTATATTATAATGTTCTTGAACAAATTGGTATTGATTACTACTTGAATTAAAAAATACATAAATAATAAGAGATAATATTAAATTTATGCTTGCTGTAGATAAAGCTATACTTTTCAAAGTATTAGAATCTTCAGTATTAACTGAATAAGAATTAAAAGTATACGTTTTTGTGTTAGATATAAGAAATATCCCTACTAAAGGAATAATAAGTAATAATGACAATAACATATTTTAATTTTAGATTTTATTTATCTATTTCATTTTTTTTTATATCATATATAATGAGTGGATTATGACTATTAAACTTTTTTTTTATCATAGAAATTGAATGTTCAAGATTTACTTTATTCCAAAACTAGAATAGGTCGGGTAAGGCTTATTAAGCCTGTTCACGAAAGTTAATACTTATTAACACATTTTCAACTAAACTAACAAAAGGCATTATAACTAAAAAATGACCGAAATACAATACAGTACTAAATTGTCCTAATTCTATAAATGGAGATTCAACATGTTTAGCTCCTAATTGCATTAATATTAAGAAATTTACTACAAATATTCAGAATACTACTTTACTTATAGGTCTAAATTGTAATCCTTGTGTTCTACCTAAATCTACTAAAGGTAAAGCTAATATTATTAATATTGCAGCTAACATAGCTATAACTCCTAATAATTTATTAGGGATAGATCTTAGTATAGCATAGAAAGGTAAAAGATATCATTCTGGAACTATAGCAGGAGGAGTTTGCATAGGATTAGCCATTATATAATTATCACTATCTCCTAATACATTAGGCATAAAGAATACAAATATACTTAATCCAAATATAAAGATAAATATAGTAATTAAATCTTTAAATAAGTAGTAAGGGGCAAAAGGTATTCTATCATAATATCCTGGAACACCTAAAGGATTACTTGCTCCAGCTGTTTCGTGTATAGCTATTAAGTGCATTAATACTAAAGCAGCTAAAACAAAAGGTAATACAAAGTGTAATGCAAAGAATCTATTTAAAGTTGCATTATTAACTGAAAAACCTCCTCATATAAATTCAACGATATCTTGTCCTATTCATGGTACAGCACTTATTAAATTAGTAATAACTGTAGCACCTCATAAAGACATTTGTCCGTAAGGTAAAACATAACCCAAGAAAGCTGTAACTACCATAACTATAAATATTATAGTTCCTATTACTCATGCTAATGTTCTAGGTGCTTTATAAGATCCATAGTATATACCTCTACCTATATGTAAGTAAACTAAAAAGAAAAAAGCAGAAGCTGTATTACTATGTAAATAACGTACTAATCATCCATTGTTTACATCTCTCATAATATGCTCTATAGAATTAAAAGCTTCTGCAACACTAGGATTATAATGCATAGCTAAAGTTACACCTGTTACGATTTGTATTCCTAAACATACTCCCAATAAAGAACCAAAATTTCACATATAACTTATATTTGTTGGTTGTGAATGGTCTATAAGATAAGCATTAAATAATTTTAAAAAAGGATGGCTTTTAAAAATTCTCATATTTTTGTAATTTTAAAGATTTTTATACATTAGATAAAAAAATCTAATCTAATAAAGTCTTACGACTTTTAATTTATCTAATGTATTTAGTTTACATAGAGTGTCTATACTATAATATATATATGTAGATTTTATTATTTTTTTTTAATAAAATAAGGAAATAAAAATACCCTTATTTATAACTAACTTATAAAATAAGTAAGAAAAATACCCTTATTTATAACTAACTTATAAAATAAGTAAGAAAATACCCTTAACATAGAATCGAACTACGTTAAGGGGGCCGGAGCCTAATATGATATAGAAATATTATACTAAGTCTTAAAACCCCCGAACTAGATCGGAATCGAACCGACATCTATTTCCGTGACAAGGAAATCCTTTACCAATTAAGTTACTAATTCTTTAATATTGTTTATTCCCATTAAAAAAAGTTAAAGATATTAATAATATCTTTACCTCTATATTTATAATTTATTTTTATGTTGTTTTTTCTTATTTGGAATATTTAAATACCAAAGTATAGATTGAAAATAATAAACTTAAAATAAATAAGTCTAAATCATAACCTAATGAAAGATACATATAAACATATGTAACAAAACCTATTAAAATATATAAAGCATAATTTGTAACAATACCAGTATTTAAACTAGAAATAACCTTACTAAATTTTAATAGAGTTTTTTCCAATCCAAAAGGACCTAGTAATTCAATACTTCCTTTATCTAATATTTTTGTTGTTTGACCTCCCATATTTAAAACTACATTTACAATATATTTATTATAAAATAGTTCAACTAAGAAACGTTGATTAAAGAACCCAAATACATAGTAACCTAAATTAGATAATTTGAAATTAACAACTAAATTAGATAAGAATTCAAAGTATACTAAAGCTAAAATTGTAAAGAAAATTGTAAAAAAGAAAGGTAATAGTTTAAATAAAGTAGGTACAGCAAATTCTGTATCTATTAATATTTCATGTGTAGGATGAATAAAAATACTATTATCTGTAAAAAAACCTGAACCTAATCCTATAAAGATGTCTTTAGTTAAAAATCCAAAATATATAGAAAAAATAGCTAAAACAACTAAAGGTAGTATTAAGAAAATATCACCTTCATGGCTTATATTTTTATTATTTAAAGGATAATATTTAGCTGAACCATTAGGATTAGCTAAGAAAGTAAGATAAAGAACTTTTACAGAATATAAAGTAGTAAATATTGCACCTATTGTAGCCACAAAGTATACAGCAATACTGCTAAAATGGTATTGTCCATATGCAGATTCTAAAATAAAATCTTTACTAAAGAATCCTGTCATAAAAGGGAAAGCAACTAAACTTAAACTTGCTATTAATATAACAGAATAAGTTAAAGGTAAAAATTCTCTTAATCCTCCATATTTTCTTAAGTCTTGATTATCACCTACTCCATGAATAACTGATCCTGCCCCTAAGAATAATAATCCTTTATAGAAAGCATGATTTACTAAATGGAATAATGCAATATTGTAAGAAGATAAACCTATAGCTATAACCATCATACCTAATTGACTCATAGTAGAATAAGCTATTATTTTTTTTATATCTTGTTGGAATAAACCTATTAGAGAACTAAATACAGTAGTAATAGCTCCTAATCATAAACATATTAATAATATAGTAGAACTATATTCAATTAAAGGAGATGAACGAATTAATAAGTAAACTCCTGCTGTAACCATAGTAGCTGCGTGTATTAATGCAGATACCGGTGTAGGACCTTCCATCGCCATAGGTAATCAAATATGTAAACCTAATTGAGAACTTTTAGCCATTGCACCTATTAGTAAACATATTCCTATTATAAGTACAGTATTTTCATTAATATAAGGACTTAAAGAAAATACTAAAGTATAATCTAAATTACCTAAAGATCATAATATAGCAAACATACCTATTGTTAATAAACAATCCCCTACTCTATTTGTTAAGAAAGCAGACATAGAACTTTGGTTAGCTGCAATTCTTGTAAATCAGAAACTAACTAAAAGATAAGAACATACACCTACTCCTTCTCATCCCACAAACATTAATAAATAATTATTAGCTGTTACAAGTATTATCATCATAAATGTAAATAAGCTTAAATAACTAAAGAATCTTTGATTATGAGGATCACTACCCATATAACTTATAGAATATAGATGAACTAAAGAACTAATAATCAAAACAGGTATTAACATAGACACTGTTAAACTATCGAACTGAAAACTTCAAACTATATTAAAAGATTCACTATTTATTCATCTAAATAGATCTATGTAAACTGGACTATTATTAAAACCTACTTCTAAAAATGCAACTATTGCTAATATTGTTGTAATTATTATACTAGAACAAGTTAAAAAACGAGCTCCGCTAACTCCAACTTTTCTACCAAAAAACCCTGAGATTATCGAACCTAATAAAGGTAATATAATTATACTTAAATACATTATTTATATTCTATCGCTATACTTCCTCTTAATCTATAAAAAGCTACTAAAATTCCTAAACCTATTGCAGATTCTGCTCCTGCAACTATTATAATATAGATAGCATAAGTTTGTCCTATTATATCATCTATGTTAATAGAACTTATTAATATTAAAAAAGTTATTGATAATAACATTATTTCGATTGAAATAAGCATTAATATAATATTTTTTCTATTAAATACAAAACCTAATACTCCTATTAAAAATAATACTAATGTTAAACTCATTTGTTGTATTTATTTTGTTTTTCCAATTATTCGGTAACAAAATAAAAATATTTTGTTAATAAAAGTATTATTAACATTAATAACACAAAGTTAAAAGGTATATAAGATTCGAACTTATATTAAAGCGGCCGTAATGCTTCTCTTTACCATTAAGATAATACCCTATGTAAACTATATTACATCTTTTAATTAAATTTTATCCAAATTTACGAAATTTTCCTATTTTTCATGAAGATAAACCATTTGTTGTATATTACCTAATTTATAATAGGACCCGTTATCCTTAAACCTGATACTATTAAAACTTAATTTTTTATGTTTATCATCAATTATAACATAGAATGGCCTACCCTGATGACTAAAATTACCAGGATTATACATTACCCTTTCTCCAAAAAAAAATCTCCGAAATAGGTCTGTAAAGGTAAATACTCAAAATTTTTTTGTTGAGATATAGAATAATTTTATGATATTAAATAATATAATAAATGTATAAAGAGGAAAACTAAAAAAAGAGAAGCCATTATTTCAGAAGAAAAAATATAAATAAAAAGAAATAAAGAACTTAATAAACCCATAAGTATTGTTATTTTAATCTCATTTTAATTTAAATATATAATTAAAATACTTAGAATATATAATATATATGCAATTATTATTGCACTTTGTATCATTGGTAGATTTTCGTGTATTATTGGTAAATCTTCCATCATAGTACTTAAACCTTCCACCATAGTACTTATACATTTAATAATCATGATAAAAAGTCACTTAAGCTTACAGACTGAATTACAATTGGCATAGAAGAATGTAATATACCACAAATTTCAGAACATTGTCCATAAAATACTCCTTCTCTATTTATAAAAGTAGAAACTTGATTTAATCTACCAGGATAAGCATCACATTTTATACCTAAAGATGGTGCAGCAAAAGAATGTATAACATCTCCAGATGTTATAACAAATCTAATATGAGTTTCTTCAGGTACAATAACTCTGTTATCAACTTCTAACATTCTTAATCCACCTTCTTCTAAGTCAGATTCAGGTACTATATATGAATCAAATTCTATTAATTCTTCATTTGAATCTATGAAGTCTGGATATTGGTAGCTTCAATATCACTGATGACCTTCAACTGTTACAGTCATAGATGGGTCATTAACTTCGTCCATTAAATATAGTAATTTAAAAGAAGGGAAAGCAATTAATATTAATATTACTGCAGGAGTTATAGTTCAGATTAATTCTATTAATGTACCGTGATTTAAATATTTGTGAGCTATAGCTGCTTTTGTTTCTACAAAATTTCTAACTATAGAAAATAATATTCAACTTACAGCGAATAATATTAAAACTAAGTAATACATAATATTATCATGCAATTCTATTAAACCTTCCATTTGTGGTGTTGCACTATCTTGGAAATAAGTACCTCATGCATGTGGTGCATCTAAATATAAAGTATGTAATAAATTCATCATCATTTTCTTTTTTTTTTACGTAATTTTCCTATCCTAGGTTAAATAAAGGGATTTTTATTAAGCAACATATAAAAGCAAAAATGCCATCATAAGTGCGAATAGTCCAGTGGCCTCCGAAAAAGCAAATCCTAAAATAGCGTAAGCAAATAATTGACCTTTTAAAGCCGGATTTCTTGCAACACCTAAGATTAAAGCACCAAATACTACTCCTATTCCTACTCCTGCTCCTATCAAACCTGTAGTAGCTAATCCTGTACCTATAATTTTTGCAACTTGTATCATATATGTTAGCAACCAGAGTTATCTGTCTGCATATTATTTAATATACAGCTCTACGGTATATCCCTGGATCTCTACCTTTTATCAAAACCGGATTAACCGGAGCCTAATGTGATATATAAATATTTTACTAAGCCTTAAAACCCCCCGAACTAGATCGGAATCGAACCGACATCTATTTCCGTGACAAGGAAATCCTTTACCAATTAAGTTACTAATTCTTTAAATCAAGTGGAAATCATGGCCTTCTATGGGCCTACGGCTAGTCGGATTCGAACCAACACGAGCTGATTGGAAGTCAGCGATCCTACCATTAAATGATAGCCGTTAAACTCAACATAATACCTTACAAAACAAATTATAATAAATAGTATTAAGTAATACTTGTTTTGTATCAGGAATACTCAGACTCGAACCAAGAATTTTAAGGTTGAAGCTCATTGTTTTGCCAATTAAACTATACTCCTTTACTTTTAAGAAATAAGTGATTTGAACACTTGACCTTCCGTGTGTAAGACGGCTGCTCTACCACTAAGCTAATTTCTTTTTTTTTTATTTATATAAAATTAAAATTTATATAGAACTTCTATTAGATTTTATAGTTATTATTATAGCTCCTACCATTGCTAATAATAAAATCAAACTTACTAAAATTAATCACATATTATTTGATGTGTATAAAATATTTCCTATACTAGATATATGATTTGTTTCTATTAAATTACCATCTCAACTATTACTTGAAGCAAAAAATAAATCATTATTTACATTTAATATTTTATTTTCTATAGTATTTTTATTTAGGTAAATATTATATAAGATATTATTTAAATAATTATTACTATTATTTAATATAGCTAAATCGTAAGGTAATATTTGAAATAAAGAATAATTAAAAAATACTGCAATAAATAATGCTAAAGGTATACTATTTCTTGTATTACTTTGCAATTCACTAATTCTTATATTAATTAACATTAAAATAAATAAAAATAAAATAGAAACAGCTCCTATATATACAATAAGATAAGAAAACCCTATAAAATTTAAACCTAATAAAATTAAATAAGAAGCTACTCCTCCAAATAACCCTATTAAGAATAAGACAGATATTATAGGATTTTTACTTATTATAATTAAAACTCCACACAATATTATAAATAGAGAAATAATATCTAAGAAATTAGTATCAAATCCGCTAGTATATAATTCATCTATTATAAACAAACTTGTCATATTTTTTTAATAAAAATTAAACCCTTTAAGGGAAGATTATTTAGGAACAACACACTTAACATCCTATTACGGAAAGAAGACGATTCGAACGCCTAAATCTAACTAGATACTGTATAGCAAACAGCTTACCCTACCAATGGCAACCTTTCCTATTAAAAACACCAAGGTTTTCCTTAAAAAATTTACCCTTTTCATGGGTCTACGGCTAGTCGGATTCGAACCAACACGAGCTGATTGGAAGTCAGCGATCCTACCATTAAATGATAACCGTTAAAATGTTTTTTTTATATTAATATAATTAAATGATATTATATTAGATTTTCAAAAAATAAAGTGATACTATCAGCTATACTTGAAAAAAACATAAGTAAAAAAATTCCAATATCAATTCAACTTTTTGAATTTTCAGAAGAACCCCTAGAATTTTCAGATGGAGGGTTTCCATTATCACCTGAACCCCCTAAACCGCTAGATCCTGAATTATCCGAGTCATCGTTATCCGAGTCATCGTTATTTTTACTTTTATAACGCTTACTTTCGGGTTCATCATTAGAAGATTCATCTTCTCGCTTACGTTTTAATTCTTCATTTACGGTCTCCTCAGATTCAGATTTCTCTTCTATATTTGAACTCTCTTCACTTTCAGATTGATTGTCATCATCTATAAAAGCTTGTTTTTCTTTTTGTTCATCTCGATACGCTTTTATATCTTCTTCTATGACCTCAGATACTTTAAGTAACCCTTCACGCTCGCTTCTTCCTTCAAAACAATCAGGAAACTGTTCTTTAGCTGTCTCTATAGCGTCGATATCTCCCTCTAATCCTCCTTCTACTAATGCAGCAGTTCACAAAAGTACATCATGCGTATCAGAAGTATCTAAAGTCTTAATTGTAGCATCTGACTTATCATCATCATTATCATTATCATTATCATCAGCATCATTAGAATCATTATCTTTATCATCATCATGATTAGGTTGATTATCATTAGAATCACTATTAGGACCATTATCATCAGGATCATTACCAGGGTTATTGCCGGAACTATTGTTACTAGAGCTATATTCACTATTAGATCCCGACTCTTCATCACCTTGGCTAATAAAAACAATATTAGCTTCTGGGAAAACTGAATTGTAAATTTTATATACATCATTTATAAAAACACTTAATTTATCTTGCAATCCTATACTTTTTCTCAAGTTTAGTAATAAGTAAATACACATAAAAATAATCAAACTAGATATATTAATTATGAACCTCAGTAATAAACTGATACATATAAAAATAATCACACTATATCTACAAAGTGTCAGTATAGGATGGCAGATTCTAAACCCAAATGGTGATCTGTTGTTAAATGGTAAGCGTAGACTCTTCATAAACCTACCGCTAAAAAAATTGTACCTATAATAACATGTATTCCGTGGAAACCTGTACCAAAATAAAAACATGTACCAAATGTTCCATCACTAATCGTGAAAGAAGATACAGTATATTCAACTCCTTGGAAAAATGTAAATACTATAGCTAATAATACTGTAAAAATAGAACCATATAAAGTTGCAGATCTATCTCCTTTAATTAAAGCATGGTGAGCGTAAGTAATTGTAGCACCACTAGATAATAGAATAATTGTATTAAGAAGTGGTAATTCAAAAGGATTAATAGGTTCTATACCCATAGGAGGTCATTGTGCTCCTAATTCTACTGTAGGAGTTAAAGCACTATGGAAAAAAGCTCAGAAAATAGCTAAGAAAAATAAGGCTTCGGATACTATAAATAGTAATACTCCTAAATTTAATCCTTTTTGAACAGCTAAAGTATGGTTACCTAAAAAAGTACCTTCTGCTATTATATCTCTAAATCATAAAAACATTGAAGATACAACAACTATTAGTGCTACAAAAAAAAATAGATAAGAACTACTAAAACTATGTAAAGATAGAGCACCGCTCAATGTTAAGCTAAATAAAGATAAACTTGTATTAACTGGTCATGGAGAAGGTGACACTAAATGAAAAGGGTGATCTTGGAAATTAGATCTAATACTATTAGTCATTTAAGGGAAATAATTCAACAAGAAGCGCTATTCTATTAAGTTTACTAAGCCCCTAAGATGAATCGAACATCTATCCTAATATTAACAGTATTATGCTCTACCGTTGAGCTATAGGAGCGTACGGGCATAAATTTTAGGAGACAAGAGATTCGAACTCTTAAAGCGTGTTTTCGCTATTGAGTTTACAGCTCAACCCTTTTTGCCAATAAAGGAACCCTCCTTATAAGCTCTATGAGGGTATATTTTCTATTACTTGAATACAGTGACCTTTCCTTTGTCCAAAGGGGGTATGTATACAAGAATAGCCCTTGCTACAGAGCTACTGTAGCCTCATATACTTAATTTATTTATTTTTATTTTTATATCCCCGTGCAACTTCCGCTACACGAACCATAGTTCGACTTAACACTAATTAGAGGCATACACGCGAAGAAATCCGTCGGAATGTAATATTTTAAAAGTTTAAAAGAGATTATAACAGAAAAGCAAACTTACTGTACGCTCACCTTTCAGCATGCGACGAGTGATTAGTACCAATCCGATATTAAATTCACCGTGACAATGGTGATTCACGATTACTAGTAATTACTTATTCATATAGTCGAGTTACAGACTACAATCCATACAAAATTTATATCCTTTTTTATGAGATTAGCTAAAATTCACATTTTCGCATCTCTTTGTTAAGGAATACGTGGCACGTCTATAGCCCACAACATAAGGGCCATGATGACTTGCCTTTCTCCTTATTTATCTTAGCCCATATACAGGAAGATTGCTTTATAAAAGTATTTATAAATAAAGCAGAGGATTATGTTAATTTATGGGAGGAAGCCCATGGTTTCGCAACATTAACTGAAGACAGCCGTGCAACACCTGTTTTACAAACATATGTAATATTCAAATTGTGGTAAGGTTTTTCGTGGATCATCGAATTAAATAACATACTTCACTACTGGTGTCAAAAACGGCCTAGTGATTTCAGTTCCTGCGTTGCCACATTACTCTTGAGGTGAAATGCTTTAATTTTCACATATAGACTAAAATTTTCTAATCTACAGCATTCAGTGTTGTCTGCAAAGACTACTGGGGTAACAAGTCCTGTTCGTTATCTATGCCTTCGTCCTTCAACGTCAGTTATTACATAAAAGACTGCCTTCGCAATTATCAGTCCCTTTGGTATCAACGAATTACATCTCTCCACTCTAAGTACTGTCTTCTTACATAAAACTCTAGACAAGTATTACCTTTTATAGGATATCTTGACCGTTTGAGTACCCTTTAAACCTAATTATGATGAATAACGCTAGCCTTCCACGTATTACCGCGACTGCTGGCACGTAATTGGTCAAGACTATATCTACATACGGTCATTATAAGTATGTAGTTTAAATTTTATTTGAATTAACAATTAAATTCTACTTATATTTCTATGTTCGAACTTCTCATTTTTTCAAGTTACCAGTTCAGCCGTTAGGCCATTGACCAAGATTCCCCACTGCTGTACGCTAAATTGCATTGGGCTTTTCTCAGACCCAATGTGACCGATCAACTTTTCAGTTCCGGTTACGAAAATTATGGGCTAGTTAAGTCATAACCTTAACTACTACCTATTTCGAAAATACCTTTGTTCTTCTTAAAGCAGCTTATTAGCCTTTCATTTTATGAGGCATTTTTTACCCCACTTTAAGGATAGTCGAAAAATACCTTATACTCACCTGTACACCACTTATTAATAAAATTTTCATTAAATTAATCGTACGATTAGCATGTGTCAAGCACTTGAACAGCGTTCAGTCAGAGCCATCACTAAGCTCGGCTAATTATAATACATATTGCATGTGTTTTTATCAAACACATCACTAATAATTCTAGTCTATTATATGGGGACAAAGTTAAGCAATATAAAGTTATTTTGTTACTAAAATACTATAGTTCTATAGAATAGCTATTTTTCGCAATTATTTTTAATATAAAAAAATTATATAAAAATTTTTTTTATTTTCTCCTTTACTCCATTGTTTTTACAATTTTTTACATATGCACTTAGATAATACTTTCCCTTAATTTATTATCACCCATAAAAAGGATTTATGTTTTATATCACAATAATGATAAAAATGTTGTTTTCCTATCACTTTATTAATCTTACCTTTAAATGAATTTTTATACTTAATTAATCCTTTTTAAGGATTTTGTTTTATATTTATAAATTTCTTTTATATTTATTAATATTTATAACTGCATATAGTTTTAAAACTCCTTTTATTAATATTTTTCAAAAGGTATCGATTTAGCATTGACACCTTTAACTTTAACAAACTCATTTTCTTAATTAATAGGGTTTAGTTATAAATATACCTTTTTTTACAAAGTGTTATAGCTTTAATTTACCTAACTCTATGCCTATATATTTATTATCCATTTCTTCACTATAAGTCTAATATAAATCGTAAAATTAATGAAATTAAGGTGTTATACCTATATAGTAAAACAAGATACAAAAGGAACAAAATAAATAACCCTTTTTAGGTTTATAAATTGTAGTCTGCACAAAGTGGTTTTAAGGGTAATACATCAGCACTATAGTGATAATACAGCAGCACTATAGTGATAGATATAATTTTACCATTTATTTTTATTCTATTAATAATAAAAATACATCTAAAAAAAAATACACTGTAAAGTAATATTTTCTTATACGTTTAAAGGTAAAAGATCAAAACTATATAAAGTACAAGGTATTCAAACTATAAAAGCAAATAATAAAGGTAATAAATTTGTTCAACAGAATGTCATTAATTGATCAAAACGTATTCTAGGGAAAGAAGCTCTAACTCATATATACACAAATACAAATATAGAACTTTTTATTCCTATAACAAGCCCATAAAAAATACCGCTAGTAGAAAAATTAATAACCTGATTTCTAGCTTTATAATATTCTGCAGAGTTAGTTCAATCTATATCAAAAATATATGCTCAGATATTATTAACATAATCAAAAAAATAAATTACATCAAACCCTGGTAAATATCCACCTAAAAATACAATAACTAATAAAACACACATAATTAATATACTTGTATATTCAGCTAAGAAAAAAAATACAAAAATAACAGCTGCATGTTCTGTCATAAATCCACTAACTAATTCGGATTCTGCTTCAGCTAAATCAAAAGGAGCTCTATTTGTCTCAGCTACAGCACCTATAAAGAAGATTATAAATACAGGAAAAAGTGGAAATACAAGTCATGTTGATCTTTGTAATTCAATAATTTCTGTAAAATTAAGACTACCTGTTACCATAATAATAATTAATAAAGCTGAACTTAATACAAGTTCATAACTTATTAATTGAGCTGTACTTCTAAGAGAACCTAAAAAAGAATATTTACTATTAGCACTTCATCCTGCTAATAATATACCATAAGTACCTATAGAAGATACAGCTACTAGGTAATATATTCCTAAGGGACTATCAAATAAACTTAAACCAGGACCAAAAGGTAAAACAGCTAGACCGAAAAGAGCAAAAATTAAAGTAACGATAGGACCTAAGAAAAATAAACCTGAATTAGCTTGCGTTGGTGCTACAAATTCTTTTAAAATTAATTTTAATGCATCCGCAAATGCTTGTAATAACCCATAATATCCTACGTTATTTGGACCTAATCTTCTTTGCATACTAGCCATTGTTTTTCTTTCAGCTACTGTTACAAATGCAACAGCCATTAAAATAGGTAATATTAATACAATTACTTCTGCTATTTCTAAAAAAGTATTAAACATATATTTTTTATAAAATTAGATATTTTATAATTACTTTATAAATAAAAGCAAATACTGAATAGGCCGCCTGAAGGAACGGCGGCATAGTTTATTACATAAAGTAAAAAACTTTACTTAAGAGTAATTTATATAAATTTAAATAACTATAATAAGTAATAAAAATACTCTCATTTTAGACTCGAACTAAAATCTGAATATTAGAAGTATCCGGCTCTACCTTTGAGCTAATGAGAACAGAGAATATGGGATTCGAACCCATGAAGAATTGCTTCTTAATAAAACTCAAGGTTACCGCCTTAGACCGCTCGGCAAATTCTCTTTTAATTCTTCCAAGAATCGAACTTGAATTTCATTCTTATCAAAAATGCACTTTACCTTTAAGTTAAAGAATTTTATAGTAATAGTTTAAAAGCTAAGACTATAATATAATTTTTTGGATATAAAAAATTATAAAAAAAAACCTAAACACATACTGACACTTATTACTTTACCCTCTCATTCTATGAACTAACTCACTTAGTATTTTTTTTTTACTAAGTTCAGCCGCTCTATCAAATTCTGTAATTGTATTAATATTAACGGGTACTTCGAAAGAATACCCCATTTTATTTAGATAAGCTTTCATACTAAGAGATACTTCACTAAGCATAGGACTATCTATAGGAATGGGACCATTATTATTAATAGAATTCAGAACATTTTGAGAACTGGTCTTTCAATAAGCAAAAGAATGTGCTAAGGAATCCAAAGATTGGGGATCTAAGGTTGATAAAAAGGTAGGGTCCACTACCGGGAATGTAGCAGAGACTGCTGTAAATACTCCTAAACAAGTCATCATATATATGAGCAACCCTAGTTATCTGTCTGCATATTATTTAATAGACAGCTCTACGGTATACCCCTGGATCTCTAACTTTTATTAAAAACCGGGTATACCGGAGCCCAATATGATATAGAAATATTTCACTAAGCCTTAAAACCCTCGAACTAGATCGGAGTCGAACCGACATCTATTTCCGTGACAAGGAAATCCTTTACCAATTAAGTTACTAATTCTTTAACGGTGGTTTAAAAGTATAAACCTTAGGACCTATGGGATTCGAACCCATATCTTAATGATTAAAAGTCATAAATATTTACCATTATACTAAAGTCCCTTTAGTAATTTTTAAGTCATTAGTATTACCGTTATACTAAAGCTTTTGCATATTAAACTAATATCTTTAATATATAGTTATATTAATTTAAAATTCTGAGAAAGAATCTAAATAAATATTAGATTTTTTTATATTTGTAAGAGTTTGTCTACTTTCTATTTTTAATGCATTTTTACTTAATTCAAAAACAAAACCTATAGTAATAATAATAGTAAATATAAGTACAATAGCTAAACCATAAATACCATTATCATATTCACTTACCCCATAAGGATATATAGATATAATTTCTAAATCTAATAATAAATAAACTAAACCAAATATAAAGAATTTTATACCAAATTGAGTTCTATTTTGTCCTAAGAAACTATGGAAACCACACTCAAAAATACTATATTTTTCTTGATAAGGGTTATGAGGGGCTAAAGCAAAATTAAGAACTAAAAAAAGTACAGCAATTATAAGTACAAGAACAAAGAAAAAAGTAAGACTGCTCATTTAATAATTAAATAATATATGTACCAATATGGTACCCATGCTTAATCATTCTTTATTTATAAATATAAATAATAATATTATTAAAGTAATAACAGAAATAACAAATGCCATAGGGCTAGATATAGTTATATTGTTATGTTTAATAGAAACTTCTTTAGAAATAGGTTCTATTTTTCCAGATATATTTAAATTTTCTAGTAAAGGGTTAATTTTATAAGTAGGTGAATAAAAGAAAATTTCTTTTACTATAGTTAAATAATAAACTCCTCCAACTACACTAGTTAATATTGCAATTAAAGTTATAAATATATATCCTTTATCTAAAGCTGCGCTTAATACCATCTGTTTACCAAAGAATCCAACTAAAGGAGGGATACCCATAAAAGAAAATATTGTTATTGCAAAACTTATAGCTAATAAAGGATTTATAAAATAATAACCTCTTAATTGATTAATTAATTGAACTGGAGAATTATTTTTATCTAATAGTTCTTTATGTTCTTTACTACTACTTGTATAACGATAAAAAGAAAATCCTATTGCAATTATTATAACAAAAGCATTTAAATTACTTATAGAATATTGTGTTAGATAAAATATAAATGCTTGAGTAGATTCTATACTAGATATACCTAAAGCTAATAACATGTAACCTACATGAGATATAGTACTATAAGCAAATAATCTTTTTATTCTAAATTGTGTTAATCCTACCACTGTTCCTATAATTAATGAAAATAATGAACTGATTATTAAACTAAAAGTTCAATTTAAATCAGAAAAATTATTACTTGTATAGTAAACTAGTTCTAATAAGAAAATAAATATAGAAATTTTTGCTATAATAGCTACAAAAGTTGTTACTATAGTAGGTATAGCGTCATAAACATCAGGAGATCAAAAATGGAATGGTGCAGCACTAACTTTAAATAAAAATCCTATACTAAATACTAATAAAGCAAAATTAATATAGTAAGGTTTATATCAGTAAGTCATATCACTAAAATCACTTATACTATTTATTATATATAAACCGTCTAAATTTGTAGTTCCAGAATTTGCATATAATAAAGCTGTACCTAATAAAATAAAACATGAACTTAATCCACCTAAGAAAAAATAAATTAATCCACCTGTAGTTGAAAATTCTGAGTTTCTATATATTGTACTAATAATGTATAAACCATAACTTTGTAATTCAATTGAAAGGAAAATAGATACTAAATCATTAGTTGAAATTAAAAATACTCCTCCTAAATTAACAAATAATATTATTAAAGGATATTCTATTATTTTTAAATGTTCTCCCATTTTATTAATAATTTTTGTTCTATAGTATACAAGTTTGTAATTTAATAATTCATAAAATGAAGAATATTCAGGTATTCAAACTTTTCTAGGGTGAAAACTTGTTAATTGTAATATTAATATACTAATAAAGAAAATAAAGATGTGAAATATTTGTGTAATATTAGTTATATGAAGTAAACCTCCATGTAACCCTATACCTTTACTTACAATAGATAAACTTATCATATCTTGTAAAATACAATAACTTAAAGCTAATATAGCTACTCTATTGAAAAGTATTGATACGTCTCGTCTTAAAGTGACGGCATTGGAAAGCAAAATAAGTAATATTGAAAGTATTATCATTTTTAATCTGGAGAGAAATTCGAATTCTCATTATTAACGTATGAAATTAAAGTTTTAACCATTTAAACTATCCGGATTTAATGGGTGAACACCCTGGCTCGAACAGGGAACAAACTGCGTCACAAGCAGCCGATCTACCAATTGAACTATATACACCTTACTACTTATGTTGAAGTGATTCGAACACTTAATAGTAAATATCAAAAATTTATGACTTACCTGTTAGTCCACAACATAGTAAAGAGAGCCTGAATTGAACAGGCAAGATATAAATAATCAAATAGGTCTAAACTATTCATGTCTACCAATTCCATCACCCCTTTTGCTCAAGGTAAGATTTGAACTTACAACCTAAACAGCTTCAATGTTCCGCTCGACCAATTGAGCTTCTCAAGCTTAAATACAGTCTATTTATAAAAGACCTAAAAAAGGGTTTTAACAATTTTTTGCATAATTATATGTATTTTATACTACTAATAATTCTATATATTTTATACTACTAATAATAATAGGTATTTTACCTAAGAATTTTTAACAATTTTATGCATATTTCTATTAATTATAGGTATTTTACCTAAGGATCTTTAGCAATTTTATGACTTAATTATACTTTGGAGTAACCAGGAGTCGAACCTGGGATCATAATGTGCAAAATTATAGTTATACCTACTTAACTATCACCCCTTTATCCGAAAAACGACTTGAACGTTTACGAAATTTCATCAGTATTGTTTAAGAATACCCTGTCTACCTATTCCAGCACTCGGATTATATAAGACTAAAGTGAATTGAACACTTATAAGTACTGTCATGAGCAGTATGCTTTACCAATTAAGCTATAGCCTCGCTATGCGGATAAAGGATTTGCACCTTTTTATTTTGGTCATGAGCCAAGCATGTTACTATTACATCAACCCGCAGTTAGACTAGGCGGGGGTTGAACCCGCGCATGTAGCATTGAAAGTGCTATGTCTTAACCCCCTTGACTACTAATCTTATAAGCTCAATGCAAGTATCGCACTTGCTTCTATTGATTACAAAACAATTGTATTACTTTTATACTAATCGAGCAATTATATTAATGTAAGATATACTAATAAATAGTAATTTTTAGAATTAGTACTTATTATCTAAAGATCTCTAGATCATTACAAATAAAGCCTATTGCATATATATATATATATGCCGTAATATTATATTACGATAATATGTTAGAAATATCTTAAGGTAAGCTTCGTGCCTATATGCTTTCAGCACTTATCTTTAACTAACTTAGCTTTCCTGCCGTGCCTATAATATATATATTTACTTAAGTGAGAGTAACATCCCTGTAAGTTTTACTTAGAGTAACCTCCTTGTAAATTTTACAAATATTAATATTGGGCTTATAAACAACAGGTAAACCATAGATTAATAATTAATAATACCTAACCTTTTGGGTTAAGCTTGTCCTGTTCCTTTCGTACAAAGGTTAATCCTTATTTTATTCCAATTCCCCCTAGAAGATAGAAACCATACTGTCTCACGACGTATTTAACCCAGCTCGTGTAACTTTTTAATCGACGAACAGTCGTACCCTACATAGTTTCTGCGTCCATGAGGATAAGTTAAGCCGACATCGAGGTGCCAAACCGCGCACTCATTTTGTACACTCTTGCGCAAATTAGCCTGTTCTACATGTTATCATAAATTATTTATTTCCATTTTTCACAAAATGGTTCAGACTATGTCTTCATTTTTATGTATTAAATTAATATAAACATACTTATTTTCCACTTATTCAACCTTTAACTGCAAATGATCCTACTGCACGTTTAGATGATGATAAAGAGTAAAGTATATTAGGTTTTCTAAAACCTCTATACACTGTTGTAGATATATTTTTGTATGACGAATCTATATCTTTTAACCCTCCTTTTCATTTTAAAGTAAATGCAGAACGATCAGCTCTACTACGTTTAGATAATCTACCTTTTACTTCTAATCTTATTCCTCCTAAATTTTTATATTTTATTGATTTAAATATTATATCTGATATATTAGTATAGTCTTTATCTGTATCATTTTCTGATGTATAACTTGTTACTTCTTTTAATAATTTATTTAAACTACAAGTATTATTTACTATATGTTCAGAATTTATTATAGAAAGTAAATTTAAATTTTTATATTTATTCTCTAATATTGAAGAATCTTTAGTTTTTATATTTGGACTTTTTTCTAAAACATGATTAGTTTCAGGTAAAATAACATTTTTTAAAATATTTCTCATTCAAAAATCAACACCTGCATATTTTTTTTCTAATCTTGAAGCTAAAATATCAGTAAATATATCACTATTAAATCCTATAGATTTTAAATTTACTAAATTTAATTCTATTTTATTATTATAAAGTTTAGATAGCATATTAGCTAATTTAGGTACAAACATTTCAAATTTAAATTTATTAAGTTTATAGTTTAATTCTAATTTTCTTAAATATTTTAATTTTTCATTGTAAAAAGTTTTTATTATTCTACTTAAATATAGTTTTATATATAAGTTATATCATTTCATAGATTCACTTAAAAACTTGTATTTATAAATATAAATATCTTTTTTGTTTTCTGTATTTATATATTCATCATAGACTAAGTTTTTTTTATCTATATCTTTTTGCAAAAATAAGTTTATTCTTTTTCTTAATTTTGATTTTCAATATTTTGATATTTCAAGATCAAAATACACAAGATTTTTTGAATATTTTTTTTGTAATCTAAGTTTTTCTAAATTAAAAGTATACAACGTCATAATTATTTTAGAATTTCTGTGTTTTGTTTCTAAATTACTCACATAAAGTTTTCTAATAAAATTACTTGGTTTTCTATCATCTAAAATTTTATAAACTTTTAAATTATCTTTTAAATATAAGCTAAAATAAATTTTTATTATTTTATTAGCATTAATATTATTAACCGGTATATTTTTCATATTATTTTTATAATATGAATACACAGTATTTTTTCATTCTTTAGATACAGGAGGTAAATATTTTACTTTTCCTTTATCATTTAATTTTGTTTCTAAGGATATTAATTTAAATTTGTTATTTAAATTAGAATTAAAAATTTGTAAATTATTTTTTTTCATAGTTATAAATTATTTATATTATTTTTACTTTTTTTTTTAAGTATGTATGTACAATAAAAATGTTGGGTGTTAAAAAGGATTATTGTTAGCATAACTCACCTTATAGTCGTTGAACGATTTTATCTTTTTATTTTTTTATGCTAAGATAAATTTCGCTTCAAATTTACTTAAATTTAAGTAATTCTTGAAATTAACCCAATTATATTATCAATAATTAAAAAATATTGAAGGACAAACATCCCTAGCGTAGCTTTTCCAATAATCCAAGATCTTTCCTTTTTGCATCTTGTGATCCTATGCCCTGCTTACGCAACTGTAAGATTTGTTGTTAATCAAACAGTAAGGCACGCTTTAGCCGTTGAGCTCTTTAAGTATTAAACATAATTAACAAAGTTTTCTTTGCTAACTAATAAAAATATTAGAACATTTCATAATATTTTCTTTTCTACACCTATCTTCACTATAGGGGATAAACGTACCTTAATAAAATTGCTTTTCTTTATTTGAATGTACCAATGATATAAATTACATTGCAAATAATTATAGAGGATTGAACATAGGAAGTGCAAATTGCACTTGAACTACATAAAACCACAAACAACGTTATATAAATATAACTAATAATAGTTAGACACTCCCTTTTACTCTTTAAGGGGCCTGTGCCCCACATAAACTGTCTTCTAATAATATATTCCTTTACCAAGGCTATTGCTTACATAATTAATATATAAGCCAGATTAGGTTTATTATACTCTGAAATATGACATATAAATAAAGGATTTTCATATTTTTCTAATCGATGTACCTTATATCTCAAATTTTTCTATCATATCCTATAATTAGTAACAGTAAAGCTGCATAGGGTCTTCTCGTCTAACTAGAGGTAAACTGTATCTGCACAGTTATTATAATTTCACTGAGTCAATCATAGAGACAGCTGTTGTATCGTTACATCATTCATGCAAGACCGCATTTAACGGCCAAGGCATTTCGCTACCTTAGGACCCTCACGTTAAGGCCGCCATTAACCGGGGGTTCCGTCTAAACCAAATTTTTACAAATTCAATTTATCTGTTAACCTGCCGGGATCGGGCAGACATCACACT
>Ga0164307_10000188_pt1 | contig 28112 bp, 25 predicted proteins | sample Whisoiple_243_MG_FD_110214 | JGI IMG/M metagenome (GOLD analysis project Ga0164307, IMG submission 110214) | Soil microbial communities amended with fresh organic matter from upstate New York, USA - Whitman soil sample_243_MG | ecosystem: Environmental > Terrestrial > Soil > Unclassified >...
ATCGTTTGCGGCAAATCTAGGCCTCAGCTGAGCGCTCGCTGAAGCTCCAGGGCGGCCTCGCTCACGCCTTCCAGCGAGCCACGATTCGGTTGCAGCGCGGCGATCACCGCGCCGAGTTCCGCGCGCTCGGCGATCTGCGTCGCGCGCTCGAGATTGATGCCGCCGATCGCGACCAACGGGATCCCTGCACGTCGTGCCGCGGAGTGCGCTTGGGCGAGTAGCTGTAGGCCCACCGAAGGATCGGGCCGCTCTTTGGACGCGGTGGCGAACACGGGGCCGAACGCAACGTAGTCAGGTTCGTCCGTCAGAGCCGCGGCCAGCTGCTCCAAGTTGTGCGTGGACACCCCGACGAGCAACCCGGGGGCGAGCCTTCGCACCAGTGACACCGGCAGATCGTCCTGACCCACGTGCACGCCGTCACACTGCGAAAGGACGGCTAGATCGGGCCGGTCATTGGCGATCAAGCGCACACCGAAGTCGGAGCACAGCGGGCGGAGCGCTCGCAAGAGCTCGAGCGTCTCGCGCGCGCCCGAATGCTTGGCGCGTAGTTGCAGCAAAGCCGGCGGAGACTGCGTGAGGAGCACGCGTCGGGCGAAGGCAATCACCGCTTCGGATGGCGCGCCGAGTTCGCGGAGGCTGTCGACGTCAACGATGGGGTATAGGCCGCGCACGGGGGATATGTTACGCCGGTCGCATGCGTGCTGCGAGCTTGGCGCTCGGTTTGGGAATGTGCGTTTTCGCACTTGGATGTGGCGGCGACAAGAAGCCGGCCACGGAACCCGGCTCCCTGACGAATGACTCGGCCCTAGGATCCTTGCGAGAAGAATCGGACGCTGGCGTGAGTGATGCCGCGAGCGACGCGCCCGACCAGGACAGCGCGCAAACCGCGGACACCCCCCCCACACCACCACCGGTCGTCGATCCCGCGGTGGCTCACGCGCTCGTCGCCAAGAGCGGTGAGGGGAGCACGGCTCCGCTCGGCTTGCGCTTCGAGGTGATGGAGCTCGGGCCCGAGTTGCCGTGGGCGTTCGCCATCGTCAATCGCGGCACCGAAGCCGCGCTGGTCGACTTCAACGCACGACTCCTCGCGCTGGAGATCACCTTGCCGCTTCCCGAACCGGAGCCGAGCGCGAAGGGCAAACCCGCCAAGGCCAAGAAGCCGCCAAAGCCGGTGCTTTGTCGGTTGCCGGCCGATGTCGTCCCGAACTCGGTCGATGCAGCGCTGGCCATCAAGCTCGAACCCGGTGAGGGCTTGGTGCAGCAATTCGACCCGCGCCTGTACTGCGTCGGCAAAACACCGTGGCCGTTGGTCGAGGGCGCGCAAGTCAGCGCGCGCTTCGGCTGGCCCGTGAAGATGAAGACGGTCTGGAAGGCGGGCAAGCGTGAGGAAGAGCAAGCGGTGCAGCACGATCCGTTCGTCGCCGAACCGAGCGAGGCACAAGGCTCGTTGCCAGGCGCTCGCACGAGTGAAGCGGCTGAAAGACGGATCAAGGAGCTGACCGGCACACCGTTCACGCTCGGTTCCAACTTCGCAAACGAGGTCAAGCCGCCCAAGGGGCCTGACGCCCCGCCCCCCGGCCTGGAGCTGAGCATCTCGGGGAGCGACGCGGTGGACGAGAGCACAGTCACCGCAACGACTACCTTCACCAATCGTGGCGCTCGCAAACAAGACCTCTACTTCCGGCGCGAGCTGATCACCTACGAGGTGAGCGGGCCGGACGGCGTCTTCGAATGCGACCCCAAGCCGGATCAGCGTTCGCCCGCCGATCGTTCATCGGTGCAAACGCTGCGCCCAGGTGGCAAGGTCTCGGCGGTGAGCCGGTTGATCGAGATGTGCCCGGCGCACGCGTTTGCTCGCCCGGGCTTGTATTTGGTGCACGCGCGCTTCGACGCGGCTGATCCTGCTACCGATCTCGGGTTCAACGCCTTCATGGGCCGCCTGGTGTCAGCCAAGCCCGCGCTGGTTCGGGTACGGCGCGGCGAGCTGCCATTCACGCGCGCGAACAGCATGCTGCGCGTTCGAGTCGGCGAATAGCCGCCGTGTAGGTGCATCTGCGTGAGCCCTCAATTTTGGCGGGGTTAGCAGTGCCGCTTGCGAATCGCGGCTGCCCCCTCAAGCGCGCAGCGTTGCCGACCGTATCGAATGGGGAATGGCTCGGGTTCAGGCGGCAAAAACCAGCTCGTGGAGCAGGCCGCTGCTCGACGTCGGTTCGGTGGTCGATCGTCGCTACCGCCTGAAACGCGAAATTGCACGCGGCGGCGCGGGCGCGGTGTTCGAGGCGGAGCACCTGTACACCAGTCGATCCGTGGCGATCAAATTGTTGATCGCGGAGCAAGCCGACACCTCCGAGTCGCGTCAACGCTTGCTGCTCGAGGCGCGTGCGCTCAGTGTGGCGCGCCATCCGGGGATCGTCCTCGGCTTGGATGCGGGTGAAACCGAAGACGGCACGCCATACTTGGTGATGGAGCTGCTCGAGGGCCGCACTCTCGAAGGGATCTTGGCCGTGCGGCGGCGCATCGGCGTGGCCGACGCGGTCTACATTGGTTTGCAGCTCTGTGATGCGCTCGGGGCCGCGCACGATCACGGGATCTTGCATCGTGACATCAAGCCCAGCAACATCTTCATCTCTCGCAGCGAGTCCGGACGTGAAGTCACCAAGATCTTCGATTTTGGCATCGCTCGGTTGGCGCAGCAGAACCAGAAGCTCACGCAGCGAGGCGCCGTGCTCGGTACGCCCGAATACATGGCTCCCGAGCAACTGATGGCTCAGGACGACATCGACGCGCGCTGTGATATCTACGCGCTCGGCGTCAGCCTGTACGAAGCATTGGCCGGAACCGTGCCCTTCGAGGGCAATTTCGGAGAAGTGTTGCTCAAAGTCGCGACGCAGCCGACGCCTTCGTTGAGCGCGCGCAGCCCGCAAGTGTCACGTGAACTCGAAGCGGTCGTAGAAAAAGCGTTGGCGCGCGATCGCGCCGACCGCTACGCGACGGTTCGCGAGTTCGCGGAGGCTTTGAGCGGCGTTCCTACGGCTGACGAACAGCCCTCGTCCTTACTTGGTTTGCGCGCGACGGCGACCGCGCAGGTGGGGGGAGCGCGCGTGCCACCGCCCTTGCCGGATCAACCCGCCACTCGCCGACGATTCGCGCGTGCCCCCTATGTCACGCCAGTCCGGATCCAGTGTGCGAACGGTGCGTCATTGGAAGGGCGCAGCGAGGACATCTCGGTCGGCGGATTACTCGTCTTGGCACCGCAGGCGTTCGGCCAAGAGGAGAGCGTCAGCGTGCGCTTCGCGCTGCCGATCACCGGGAAGCTACTCGAGGTTCCTGCGATTGCGCGCTGGGTGAAAAAGGCACGCGGAACGGGCGCCATCGGTTTGGAATTTGCGGCGCTCGCGCCGGATCAACTCGCGGTGATCGAGAACTACGTCTCGGCCATGGGCGGCGAATAGCGCTAGTTGCGCGGCGCCTTGTACAAGTCGAAATCGCCCGTGCCGTTGTCCGAAGCGAAGTAAATCGTACAGGCGTCGTTGGACAGAGTTGGATCCGTTTCGATCGACGTCCCACCCGTCGAGTTGAGCGAGGTCAGCGCGCTGGCGGCCGCGCGCGGTGTGCCGTCCGAATCCAACTGAACCGCGAACAAATCGCTGGCGCCAGAGTCGTTCAGTTCGCAGTTCTCGTCGACCGATGGATTGCGGAACAAAAGTAGTGTTCCGTCGGCGTTGACCCAAGGCGTCGCGTCTTCCCCGGAGCGCGGGCATTCCGCTGATCCCGCTCTTACCTTCAGATCGAGTACGGCCGGATCCGGCGGCGCGCTCATGCTCGTGGGTTGCCAGAGCAGCTCGGGCTCTTGGTTGCGCGTGCTCATCCAATACACGTTCCCAGTCGCCGAAGAGATCGCGATGCTGTAGTCGTCGAAGCCTGGCGCGTTGATCGGCTCGGGCACGAGCGCTTCCTTGGTCAGCGTTGCCGGCGCCATCCAGAGCGCCATTCGCAGCTTGCGCCCGCCAGGCTCCCGGCGATCGAAGAACAGGTTTTGAACTTGGTCCTTGAAGCCGTTCACGAAAAGCGGCGCGCTTTCGACCTGCATCGCGGGGCTCACCGGGGTTCCGAGGCCACTGACGGGAACCGCCGTGTACATGATCTTCGAATTGTCCAACGCGCCCGAGACGTAAAACAGCGACGAGCCCGTGGCGGCGGGGCGTGCAAAGCGCTCGATGGTCTTGGGGGTCTGTCCGAGCGCGCCGAGCGGCTGCGCATCACCGAACTGAAACCGGCTAAAATCAGCACATTTGCGGCATTTGTTCGTGCCATCTTGGCAATATTCGCCGTTGCCGCAGCTGCAGCCGACCGGCGGTTTACCGCCACTACCGGCGCTCGGCGCCTCACCGCCCTGGCCGCCACTCGAGACCGCGCCGGCACCCCCTTCGGAGCTGCCGCTCTCCCCGGCTTCATTGCTGCTCTCGCCACCGACGCCAGCGGCGGCTCCGGCGCTGCCGCCTGCGCCCGAAGCACCGGCCGTGAAAGGTTTCCCAGTACAACCGCTTCCCAGCGCGAGCCAAGTCACCGATCCGAGGCACAACGCCCGGAGCTGGGTTTGCTGACCCGGCTTAAATAAGCAAAAGCGCATGGCTCGAAATCATGCTCTAGCGGGCGAGCGCTGGCAAACTTCACTTCTTGTCGCTTGGCGCGGCGCGCCCTTTTGCGCTGCTCGCGCCTTTGAGTTCGGCAAGTTCGGCGAGATTTGCCTTGGCGCGTGGATCACTCGGATCGAGCGCGAGCGCGCGTTGATAGGCTCGCTCTGCGGCAGCCAAGTCACCCTTTTTGGCCAAGGCGGTGCCCAAATTGATCCAGGCAGAGCCGAGCTTGGGATCGAGCTTCGTTGCCTTGGTTGCCGTGCTAATCGAAAGCTCGAGCTGTCCTGCCAAAAAGTAAGCGTACGATAAGTTCGAGACGTAAGTCGCGCGATCGGGGGCGAGCGCGACCGCGCGGTCGAGCTCCGGCAACGCCTTCGCGGTTTGGTTGAGCGCCAAGTACGCGGCGCCCAAATCACCGTGCACCTTGGGGTCATTCGGGGCGAGCGTGGCGGCGCGCGAGAAGGCGCGCACTGCCTCGGGCACTTCACCCTGAATCAGGTGCGCGGTACCGAGATTGGTCAGGCGCTCGGAATTGTCGGGATCCAGTTCTGCGGCTCGGCGCAGGCGAGTCAAAGCTTCCGCGGGTTTGCCGGTCGCGAGCAGGGCGACACCGAGCGCGGATTGAGTCTCCGCGTCGTCCGGCGCCAAGCGCTGCGCGCGGTCGAGCGCGCTCAGTGCCTCCGGCGCGTTGCCGAGGATCAAGAGCACGCGCCCGCGCTCGACATAGGCGGGCGCATAGGCGTCGTCCAGCTTGAGCGCGGCGTCGATCTTGCGCAGCAGCGCGAGCATTGTCGGGTTTTTGGGGGCGGCGGCGTAATCAGTCGGGATGTCGCTGCTGGCCAAGGCTACTCGCACCAACCCCACTGGCGGTGCCGGATCTTTGGGCGCGAGCAGGCGGGCCTTCTCGTAGTGTGTCTTGGCGGCGGCCAACGCATCGTCTTGGTACGCCCGGTCGCCCGCGGCCAACTCCAGGTCGAAGGGCTCGCTGGTGCTGCGTGACAGTCCGCCCGACCAGGGCTTCGGCTCGGGCGCGGGAGGCGGCGGCGGACTCGGCGCGACGGGGGGAGGCGGCGCGGGTGCCGCACCATTCAGCGCCGCTTTTGCCTCCGCACAGTTGCCCCCGCTAGGATTGGCGCATTTCGGGGCGCTAGGGAGCGGCTTGGGCCCTGCGCTGCTCGCGCTCGGCGCGTCCGTCGTTGCTGCCGCTCGTGGCGGCAGCGCGGCGGAGCTACTCGGTGCCGCAGCTTCGCCGGGGCTCGCGCCCGCGCACGCGCTCACGCCAGCGCTCGCCGCGCACAGTGCTAGCCAAGCTGCCAGACCCAGCGTGAGGTCAGGGAGGGGGAGGCGCATGCGAAGTCAGGGAGCGTCGTGCCGCACGCTGTGCTCTTTGCCGTCGTAGCGCAAAAGTGCGCGTTTCCCGTCGAGTTGGGTGGCGAGCGAAACGGGGCGTTTCCAAATGCGAACCAAGCTTGCCATCGTTTCGCGCGCGTAGTCGTTGCGCAGATCGACGCCGCGGTGCTCGTGTACGAGCAAAAGCTCGCCGCGATTTTCGTAGTTCGCATCCTCCACGAAGATGGTCGGATTGCCGAAGTTGGTCAGCTGTGCGAGCAGCTTCTCCTTCACGGCCTGAAACTCGCGGGTGTCGATTTCGTAGCGCTCGTTCCGGTTCGACCAATTGAAGGTGAACATCTTGTTCTCCATCGCAAATTCCGGGGTGAGGAACTCGTCGATGAAGGTCACGTCGTTGTACAGCGCGCGAACCTCGAACACCTTTTGCTTGCCCAACCCGAGCCGCAAATCCCAGTTCTTCTTGACGTCGAGATCGTCGCAGTCTTCCCACTCTTGGCCGAACTGGCCCTTGTCCCAACGCTCTTCGATGTTGCGGTACAGCTCGACCCCCAGCTTGTACGGGTTCAGGCGACCACCACTCGTCGCCATGACGCCCGCGTTGTTCTCGGCGTAATCGACGATCTCGCTCCAGTCGCACACGTCCGCGGTCATCATCTTGGAGTGCCAGTACGAAGCCCAGCCCTCGTTCATGATCTTGGTCTGCATCTGCGGCACGAAGTAGTACCCTTCGTCGCGAATGATGCTCAAGATCGCGCGCTCCCAGCGTTCGAGCGGAGCATTCTCGAGCAAGAACAAGAGTACGTCTTGCTCGCGTTGCGCCGGGAATTTGCCCTTTTCGAGCTCGCGCTCGGCCTCCATCTTCTTCTTTTGCTCTTCGATGTACTCGCTCGGGTTGATGAACTCCTCCATGTAGTCCTTCGAGCGGAGGCGCGGCACTTCCACCTGCGCAGGTTCTTCATCCGGTCGTGAGTCACGACGGCGGACGACGAAGCGAGACCAGGGGTCGATCAAATTCTCGAGCGACAAGCAAACGTCGATGAACTCTTCCACCTTGTGGATGCCGTAGCGATCGACGATGCGCCGTACCGCCGAGCCGTGATTGGCCATCTTGTCGACCCAGCGTCGGTTGGGGTCATAGCCGTCTTTTCTGCGCCCGACGGGGTCGGCAATATGCTCGCCAGCGTCCAAATCAGTCGCACGAAAGGTGAAGTTGTTCTTGAAGAAGTCGACGTGTCCGAACACGTGACACATCACGAGCTTTTGATCCGTGAGGCTGTTGCCTTCCAGCAGGTAGGCGTACGAGGGGTTGTTGTTGATCACCATCTCGTAGATCTTCGACAAGCCGTACTCGTAGCTCTTGCTGAGCCGCTCGTACTCCATGCCGAAACGCCAATGCGGGTAACGATTGGGAAAGCCGCCATAGGCCGCGATCTCGTTCATGTGATCGTAGCTGAGCATCTCGAACACGACCGGGAAGAAGTCCAAGCCGTGAGCGCGGGCGATCTTTTCGATCTTTTCTTGTTCGTCTCTCAGGTAGCGCGGCAGCGTCGTGTTGGTGGCGAACTGCGACATTCCGTTACTTCCCTTTGCCCAAAAACTCTTTGATGCTGCCGACGACCGCGTCGCGATCTCGGATCTCACTGGTGATCACGCGCTCGTCGCTCGCGAAGTGCTCGCGCAAATCCTTCACGAATTGCCCGGAACCGTACGGGCTCTCGACTTGGCCGTAGGCGAACATGTTCACCTTGGGCAGGATTTCCTTCTTCATCAGCTCGATGCAGGTGAGGGTGTCGTCCATCGACCAGTTGTCGCCGTCGGAGAAATGGAACGGATAGATGTTCCACTCCGACGAAGGATAATGCTCGTCGATGATTTGAGCGCACAAGCGATAGGCGCTCGAAATCATCGTGCCGCCGGACTCGCGGGTGCGGAAGAACGTCTCGCGATCGACTTCACGAGCGACGGCATCGTGGATGATGTAGCGGGATTCCAGCCCTTGGTATTGGCGGCGCAGCCAGGTGTCGATCCAAAAACTTTCGATGCGGACGATCTCCTTTTGCTCGTCACCCATCGAGCCGGACACGTCCATCATGTACAGGATGACCGCGTTGGCGACTGGCTCGTGGTCTTCCTTCCACGAGCGAAAGCGCTTGTCTTCCTTTTGCGGGACGATCACCGGGTTGCCCGGATCGTAGGCGCCACTCGCGATCGAGCGGCGCAGCGCCTCCTTGTACGTGCGCTTGAAATGACGTAGCGATTCCGGACCTACGCGCCGGATCCCCGTGTAGCGGTCCTTGGCAGCGATGATCCGGCTCTTGCCCTTGTTCTCGATGGCGGGCAGCTGTAACTCTTCCCCCAAGATGTCGGCGAGCTCGTCGAGCGTGATGTCGACTTCGAGCACGTGATCTCCGGCGTCCTTGCCCGCTTGCCCGGCGCCGTCTTCACCCTCACCTTGCTCGCCGCCGACGGGATCGCCGGAATCACCTTTGCCTTGGCCGACACCACCCTTTTGCTTGTCCCCGAAGGTAAAGCGCGGGATGTCGATCTGCGGGATCGGAATCGAGACGAGATCCTTGCCCTTGCGCCCGAGCATCTCGCCTTGCGAAATATAGCGCCTCAGGTTTTGGCGAATCTTGCCGCGAACGATGTTGCGGAACCTCGAGTGGTCCTGATCGATCTTGAGCGACATTCAGCGTCCATTCTTGCACGTTTCAAGGGCCCGGGGGTCTGCTAACGTCAGGCCGGTGAGCTTGCCTACAGCGTCCGTTCTCGGCCGAGGGCGCCGATTTCCGGGGCTTCTGCGGTCCCTTTCGCCGTTCCCCTCTGCATCACCGTCGTTGCTGGCGGTGCTTGGCGTCGGCCTGGTGTGCGCGTGCTCGGTCGACTCGGTTGACTCCGACGTACCCAGCCAGGGCACCGGCGCACAGGACCAAGCTGGCGGCACTTGCAATGTCGTCCCCAAGTCGGTCAGCGGGCTTTCGCAGGTGCACGTGTCCGTGTGCTCGCAGCTCGAATACCCCGACGATCCGCCCGCAGGTGGCGAGCATTACCCGAATTGGGCCGCGTACCAGAGCTACTCGTTTTCGGTGCCGCGCGGGTTCTGGGTCCACGATTTGGAGCACGGTGGGGTGGTGTACAGCTACAATTGCGCTGACTCAGCCGACGGCTGCGCCGATGAAGTCGCTCAGGTGCAGGCGATGATCGACGCACTACCTGCTGACCCCGAGTGCCCGCTGGCCACGCCGCGCCGCGTGGTGCTCACTCCCGATCCGCTGCTCACGGCTCGTTGGGGGGTGAGCGCCTGGGGGTTCACTCTTCGCGCCGACTGCGTCGATACCGAACGGTTTCGACAATTTTACCTGAACCACTTTGCACTCGGACCCGAGAACTTGTGCAACCCGGGAATCGACTTCGGCGGTACACCACCTTGTGAGTGATGCTCTCGACCAGCGTCTCGGTCTTTGATAGAGAGCAAAGCTCGTGGCAACGGGCGAGAAGTACCTCAGGTTTCGCTGCACCGGCTGTGGCAACTGCTGCAAAGAGCCGCTCCTGCCGCTGACTGATGCGGACATCAAGCGCATCGTGCGCCACACGGGGGAGCGCAGCCACGAGCTCGTGCGCTGGGTCGATCGCAACGGAATCGATATGGATGACGAACCCGAGGCTTTCGTCATGCTGCGTCAGGGCAAGCGGGTGATGGTGCTGCGTCACGAGGGCGGCGGGTGTCGCTACCTCGGTGCTGATGACCGCTGCACGATCTACAATCATCGGCCGCTCGGCTGCCGCATCTTCCCGTTCGATCCGAGCTTCAAGGAAGACGGCAAGCTACATCGCTTGAAACTGATTCAAGCCACGGATTGTCTGTACGAGCTCGACGGTCAGAACGACGTTGGCAAGATGCAAACCCTTCACCAGAAGCATCTGGCTGCGACGAGCTCGTACCAAGCCAAGGTGGCTCGCTGGAACGCTCGCCAGAGCGAACGCAGAAGTCGTGGCAAGAAGGTGCAGACGGCGGCTGATTTCTTGGCGTTCCTAGGCGTCTGAGCGGTTTTTTAGCCAAGCACGGCTCGTCGCCTTATCCCAAAGGCTTGCCCGGCCGTCTTGGCTTAGACACGCCATTGGCTCACAGCGCTGACCGAAACTCGCAGCCCGACATCGACGCCGTCTCCCGTCGGGACGCTCGCACGACCAATCGCCGCACGGTGTTGGTCGTCGACGATGATCCGATCGTGCTCGAGGTCACGCGCGAACGCCTGGAGGGCGCAGGCTACACCGTGCACATTCGAGAAGAAGCGCTGGGCACCTCCCAATGGAGCGCCGAGTTCCAACCAGACATCGTGCTGCTGGATGTCAACATGCCGGCGATCACGGGACCCGATTTGGCGCAGCTCATGAAGAAGCGTCGCGCCACCAAAGACATCGCGATCATCTTGTACTCGTCGATCGAGTCGAGCGAGCTGCAAGCCAAGCTCAAAGCCACCGGCGCCGTAGGCGCGATCCAGAAGAGCGGCGACGCTCGTCGGTTTTTGGAAGAGTTCGAGCGGCTGGCAGCGCGCGGTTCGCGTCCTTAGGGCTGGCGGGTCGGCCCGAGCGGGCCAAAAAGCCAGACCCTCGCTCCCCCGCGGCTGCGGGCCGGACAGGTGGAGAGGGGGGCGATCGCGATCCAGCAGCGCAACTCGTGTGACGATGGGTCGACGCGCGGGGCGCGCCTTGCTTGAGAGGCTGTGATTGGCTAACTAAGGCCGATGGCCGACAAGAGTTATCTGGTTTTGACCGCGGTGGGGCCGGATCGCCCGGGGTTGGTGAGCGAGATTTCGTCGCTGGTGCACAGCGCCGGGGCAAACCTCGAGGACAGTCGCATGGCGATCTTGGGCGGCGAGTTCGCGCTTTTGGTGTTGGTCTCGGGCGACGAGAAAGCAACCGCTGTGGTCGCCGCGCGTGCCGAAGCCCTGGGCGCAAAGCTCGGGCTGCGGCTCTTGACCAAGCCGACGACTTCGCGCCAGGTGGCGCGGGACTTCTTGCCCTTCGAGATCCGCGTCACCGGCGTGGATCGGCCGGGCATCGTGCAGCGGGTGACCGGGGTGCTGGCGGGGCGCGGCGTGAACGTGGCCTCGCTCGAGTCGCGGCTGGAATTTGCGCCGGAAAGCGGGACGCCGATGTTCATCTTGGAGGCCAGCCTGCAAATTCCCTCGGCTTTGGCCTTGGAAGATCTCAGGCGCGAGCTCAGCAAGGCCTGTGAGGAAGAGAATTGGGACTACTCGCTGGAAGGTAGCTGAGCCTTGCAAGCCGACCGCGCATGGTAGGCTAGGGCGCCATGCTCGTTCGTCCCCGCCGCAATCGGCTCACCCCGCAAATGCGCGGCCTCGTTCGCGAGACCGCGCTCAGCCCCGATCAGCTCATTTACCCGATGTTCGTGCAGGAGGGGGAAGGGCAGCGCACGCCCATTTCTTCCATGCCGGGGCAAGCGCGGCTGTCGATCGATTTGCTGGTCGAGACGGCGACGCAGGCGTTTTCGCTCGGAGTACCGGGGGTCGCGCTGTTTCCGGCTTTGACTGACCAGCTCAAGGATCCGCGAGGCGCCGAGAGCGCGAACAGCAACGGCCTCCTGCAGCGCGCGGTGCGCGCGCTCAAGTCAGCGCTGCCCGGGTTGCTCGTGATTACGGACGTCGCGCTCGATCCGTACTCTTCGGATGGCCACGACGGGGTCGTGATCGAGGGTCGCATCGACAACGACGTGACGGTGCCGATTTTGGCGCAGATGGCGGTCGCGCAGGCTCGAGCGGGCGCCGATATCGTGGCTCCGAGCGACATGATGGACGGCCGCGTGGGCGCCATCCGCAGCGCGCTCGACGCGGCCGGTTTCAGCCAAGTCGGCATCTGCTCGTATTGCGTCAAATATGCGTCCGCGTTCTACGGGCCCTTCCGTGAAGCGTTGGATTCCGCGCCGCGCGGCGGCGACAAAAAGACGTACCAAATGGACCCCGCCAACGTGCGCGAGGCCCTGCGTGAAGTGCGCCTCGATGAGGCCGAAGGCGCTGATTGGTTGATGGTCAAGCCAGGGCTGCCCTACGCCGACGTCATTCGTCACGTGCGTGAACTCACCGCTTTGCCCGTCGCCACCTATCAAGTCAGCGGCGAATACGCGATGCTCAAAGCCGCCGCTCAAAACGGTTGGCTCGACTACGACAAGTCGATGCTAGAAACTCTGCTCTGCCTCCGTCGCGCCGGCGCGGACATCATCTTCAGCTACGCCGCGATCGAAGCGGCAAAGTTGCTCGCGTAGTCTCCTCTCAACCGAGCCCTAGGACTTGCTCGTAGCTCGCGCGCACGCTCTCGGTAACGGCCTTGTAGCGCGCCATCAGGTGTTCACTGGCGCGCTGTCCTTGCCCGTCTTGAAAGCCCATGCGGCGAGCGAGCTGTGCGAGGCCCAGGTTGCGCGTGTCCACGATCGCGCCACTCCCGCTGCTCACCCCGCTTTTCACGACGATGCGCTGTTCGAGCTGACGCAAGAAACGATAGCCGTCATTGAAGACTTCGAAGTGACTGGTGTGGAGGTAACCGGCGGAGTGTAGGGCAGCCATGGCGACGCCCAAATCCGGCGTCCGCACGCGCGGATCGCTGCCGTTCTTCATTTGCAACCACTGTACGGCAAATTCGATGTCGAGTAGCCCACCGTGACCGGTCTTCAAGTTGTAGCGACCCTCTCGCTCGCGGCCCTGCTCTTTCTCGAGCCGCGTGCGTAGGTGATGCATTTCTCCCGCGGGCGGGGCGCCGCCCTCGTACGCTGCGCGCCAGGCGATCGTCAGCGTGCGGCGCAACAGCTCCGGGTCGCCGACCACGCCGCGCGCGCGGAGCAAGGTTTGTCGTTCCCACGGGGCGCCCGATGAAAGCACGGCTGGCCCGTCGAGTTCGCCCCCGTCGAGCGGCTGCCCGTGATAGCGCGCGAACGAAGACAGTGACGTGACCAAGAGCCCGTGCGAGCCGGAAGGACGCAGGCGCGCGTCGAGCTCATAGCCGGGGCCAGCCGCGTGCGATTCGGTGAGCAAGCGGATGACGCGCTGCGCTCCGCGCACGAAGTAGGTCGTCGCTTCGTGCGGCTCGGGCGCAGCGCTCGGTAAAAACGTGAAAATCACGTCCAAATCCGAGGCATAGCCCAAGTCACGCCCGCCCAGTTTGCCGAGTCCGAGGACCGCGAAGCCGGGCACGTCGCCGAACACGTGTCGGACCACGCAGGACAAGATCTCTTCGGCCAAGTCGGCCAAGATGCGCGTGGCGTCGCGCATGCCGATCGTGCCCGCCAGATCCGCGACTGCAACTTCGACGGTGATGCGTCGCTTGGCCGCGCGCAATGCGCCGATGAAGGACTCTTCGCGTTCGTCGCGATCGGCGTCCGGTGAGAGTGACTCGGCCGCGTTCCAAATTTCGGCGCGAACGGCCGCTTGCGGATCGCTCACCGCGCCGCCGCCGAACAAGATCACGTCCGCGAGCTCCGGCCGGCCAGAGACCGCATCGCCGACGAAGGCGCTCGCGCCGAACGCGGTGATCAGGCGCTGCAGCGCGCGGGGATCGGCGCCGAGCGCATTGACGTAGGCTGCGGGCGCCAAAAACTTGCCGAAAAACGCGCGCAAATAGCGCGCGGCTTGCTCGGGATCCGCGGAGTTCGAAAGCGCGACCAGCACGCTGTCGGCGAGCTCCGGAAGACGGTCGCGGGTCAGCGCGCCGAGCAAGCCGTCGGGGCGTCGGGCCAGCGCGGCGATGTGCTCGCCCATGTCTGCGCTTCGGAACTGTTCTTCGGCAACGCGCCCGAGCTCAGGGTCGGCGCCCTCGAACTCGCTCGGCAGGTGCTGTCGCGGCGAGCTTGGTTGACCGCTGGTCAGTGATTGGAACGTCGTGCTGACTCGCTCGCGCGAAAGTTCGAGCTCGTGGCGCAAACCCGAACCGTCCGTAAAGCCCAAGCTGCGCGCCAGTCGTTCGAAATCCTCGCTGTCCCCCGGTAGCAGATGGGTCTGCACGCCGCTTGCCCACTGCACGCGGTGCTCCACGCGGCGCAAGAGCACGTACGACTCGGCGATGCCGCGCGCTTCGCGGTCGCTCACCAACCCCTGACTTCTGAGCCGCGCCAGGGCGGGCAACGTGCCCTGAACGCGTAGGGCTTGTTCCCGGCCGCCCCACACGAGCTGCAGGGATTGCACGAAAAATTCGGCCTCGCGGATGCCGCCGCGGCCGAGCTTCAGATCTCGTTCGGGGTCGGGGCTGAGCTCGTTGCGCGAGCGCACGACCAGCTCACTCAGCGCCTCGGCGATGGTCGGATCGACGCGGTTCCGATACACGAACGGCGTGATCAATTCACGACTGAGCAAGCGCCCGAGCTCCTGATCGCCGGCGCACGGTCGCGCGCGGAGCAGCGCTGCGCGCTCCCACAGCCTGCCCCAGGTTTCGTAGTAGCGCTCGGCCGCTGCCACGGAATTGACGATGGCGCCCGTTGCTCCTTCTGGTCGGAGTCGCAAGTCGACGCGCCAGATCAGGCCGTCTTTGCTGGGCGTTCCCATGGTGGCGACCGCCCGCCGCACGACCCGGCTGAAATGCTCGTGCAGCGAGAGTTTGCTCTCGCCCTCGTCCGTGTCGTAGATGAAAATCACGTCCACGTCCGAGCCCGCGTTCAGCTCATTTCCGCCTAGTTTTCCCAGGCCGAGCATCACCAGCGTCGAGGGCAACCCGTCCGCGCGCAGCGGCGGCCCGAAGCGTTCGGCGATCGCGGCCTCGGCTTCGGCGAGTGCCGCGTCGAAGGCCGCCGCTGCCAAATCGCTCAGCTCACTCGCGGTGATATCGATGCTCGCCCCGCCTAGACGCACGGGCAACAGTTCACGCAGCGCGATGCGCGCTTTCTCCGCCCAGACACGCTGGCGCAATTGCGCGATACCCCGCTCTGGGTCGTCCGGAGTCCGGATCGCGTTGCGCAGTGACAAAAACAATTCACGGCCTCGACGCCGTGCGCGAAATCCCTCGCGCGCGATCTGATCCAGTGCGTCGTGCTGAAAGCCAGCGCTCGGTGTCAATGCGGGAAAAGCCGCACCCAAGAGCACGCCCAGGGCGCCGCCCTCACGCCCGCTCTGCTCGCCGAGCAGCATGCGGGCCCGCTCGGGGGCGATTGCCAAGGCCAGGTTTTCGAGTTCTTGGGCGAGGGTCACGGTGGTTTTCGGGTGCAAATTCCGCGGTCGGACGTGGACCCCGAGCATAGCCTCTTGTCCCCGAGCCCGCCTGACCGTACGAAGCGTGGGGCATGCGGTTTTTGTGCATCTCGGACATCCACGGCCACGCGGCTGCTTTGGACGCGGTGATCAAAGAGGCAGACAGCCTCGGTTGGGATCAACTCGTGGCCTGCGGTGACCTCTGTTTCCCCGGTCCAGCGCCGCTTGCCGTGTGGAAAACCCTGCTCCACCACCGCGCGCTGTGCGTGCAGGGCGTGGGGGACCGCGCGCTCGCCCAAATCGATCCGAACAAGCTGAGCGCGACCAGTGAGGTCGAGCGCAACCGCATCGAGCGTCTGCGCCAAGTGCAGCAAGAGCTGGGTGAAATCATCGTGACGCGCATCGGCCAGCTGCCGGCGGTGGCGACCCTGCCCATCGAGTCAGGCCACACGCTCTTGGCCGTGCACGGCTCACCCCTCGATCCGAGCGAGCCCTTCACCGTCGAGATGAGCGACGACGAAATGATCGCGCTGCTCGGCGACGAGCCGGGCGATCTGATCGTCTGCGGCGGCAGCCACGTCCCTTTCGACCGCACCGTCGCGGACGTTCGCGTCATCAACGTCGGCTCCGTCGGTGAAGCTCCCGGCGGCGGCTACGCCAACTTCACCATCGTCACGACTTCCGCATTGGGCATCAACGTCGCACAGCACGTCGTCACGCTCGAATAGAGGTAGATGCCCGCGTTCGGGCCTCGAGCGCGATCAATCGACCGACTGAGCCATTCGCGGGCGCTTACCCAGAGCGTTGGATGAGCAGTAGTCGCGCTGCCGGCGTGTGGGTGAGGGGGCCGGCGGGAAATGTAGCTTCGAAGCGGGTGCCGAGTTGCGCTACGAAGTCCGAGCCGCGCGCGTTGGCCAAGGCGCGCAACGGGCCGAGGCGGGTGAGTGCGTCCCAGTAGGCGTGCGCGCTGTCGTGTTGCATTTCGAAGGCGATGCGCACGTCTTCCAGGACTTCGGCGGAGGCGGCGCGCGCGCTTTCTTCGAGCGCTCCTTCCCAGCTGCGATCCACCGTGATCGACTCGGCGATCAAGCGGTGCAAGGTGTCACACGGCCCACCGTCGTCGGTGTCGTTGGGCCAATAGACGATCGTCGCGACACCTTTGGGTTCGAGCAACTCGAGCCAGGAGCGGAGCGTTGCGGCGGGGTTTGGCAGGAGTTGCAGACCAAAGACGCTGTACAGAGCGGCAACTGGGCTACGCGCTGGCAATTGCGTGGCATCGGCCCGCTCGACGGACACGTTCGCGAATTGCACGTTGCGCTCTTGGGCGAGCTTCACCATCTCGCCGGACAAGTCACTGCCGGCGATCTGCCGCTCTGGAAAGGCTCGCGCGAGCGCGCCGAGTTCGCGGCCAGGGCCGGTGCACGGCGCGAGGATGCTGCCCGGATTCGGCAGCTCGCGCTTGCGACCGATCAGGCAGCCGAGAGCTGCGGCGAGATAGGGCGCGAAGCGTGGGCTGAAATAAGCATCATAGCCGCGCGCGGCATCGTTCCATGCGAGTTCGACCGGGCTCGCCCCGGCCTTTTCGTTGGTCATCTGCTGCTCCTCACCGGTCGCGCGATCAGGGCGCGCCGGGGTCGCGTACTTTACGCGCTCAGGCGACCTTGTCGGCGTTTCTCACTGCGTACACGAACGAGCGTAGCAAGCCCTCGTGCTTTCTTCTTGGATTTTGCGCGAGCTCGACCCCGCTCGCGACATCCACGCCGAATGGCCTCACCACGCGCATGGCTTCCGCGACGTTGTCGGGGAAGAGACCGCCGGCGAGGATCACTTTTCGGCTCTGGGCGATCGGCCGGGCGAGCGCCCAATCGAAACGCGCGCCGGTGCCGCCGAGCTCGCCGCCCGGGCTCTTCGCGTCGAGCAGCAAGCGCTCCCCGCCATATTCGGCGGCGCGCGCGATGTCTTCGGGGCCGCCGATGGCGACCGCTTTGAGCGCCTCTGGCTGCACGGCTTCGAGCTCCCGGGGCGTCTCCGCGCCGTGCAATTGCAGCCAGCGAATGCCGGTCGCCTGCCGCAACCCTTCCAGTTCTTCCGTGCTGCGATTGGCTACGACCGCGATCAGCTCCACCAGATCGCCCACAGTTGCCGCGATGTGCGCGGCCGTCGGGACGTCGATTACTCGTTTGGAGGAGGGGACGAGGTTCAGCCCGAGCGCGTCCGCGCCAGCGGCGATGGCCAGCAATGCGTCGTCGACGCTGGTGATGCCGCAGATCTTGACGAAGGTCATCAGGCTACTCGATTTTGAGCAGCTCTTTGACGGTGGCGATCACCTGTGGCGCCTGGATTGGCTTGGTGATGTAAGCGTTCGCCCCGAGCTGCAGGGCGCGCTGCCGGTCTTCCTGTGAACCTTCCGTGGTGATGATCACGATCGGCGTGTCCTTGTGCACCGGATCGGTGCGCACGCGCTTCACCAGCTTCAGGCCATCCATGATCGGCATATTGATGTCGGTCACGATGATGTCGTAGCGCGCCGACGCGAGTTTGCGCAGGCCATCTACGCCGTCGTCGGCTTCGGTGACACGTAGATTCTTCACGCGCGCCAACGCGAACACCAGGAGCTGCCGCATCATCGGCGAGTCTTCAACGATCAAGCACGAGTATTCCGCCATGAGTCACACGCTGAGGTCCAAGAACGCTTCCAATCCCGGGAGCTTTTGCTCCGCTTGAGCGAACAGGCTTGCCGCGACGAGGGCTTGCGCCGCATGCTGGCCCAGTAACTTGAATAGCTCGAAGTCCACCTGATCGAACTTGTTTTTTTGCGCCAAGGTCGAAAAGATGGCGATTGTGCCGACTACCCGGTCATCGACCGAGAGTGGAATGACGGCCGGGGGATCCTTCAGCGTGCCCTGGCTCGGATCGGAATCCGCCACGCTTGCGGAGCCCTTTCGGAGCACGTCGCCGATCCGGGTGCCAGCGATCCGTACCGGGACCAGCTCGTTGCCCGGCACGCCTTCCGAAGCGATGGGGATCAACTGTTCACCCTCCGGATTGACGAGGTACATCGCATAGCGTTCCGCCCCGACGAGCTGGGCCAGGACTTCTTTGATGCGGCGGGTGACGCCGCGCGGCGAGAGGCTCGAGTGTATCTGGTTGCTCGCCACGAACAGGTTTGCCAGATTGGCGAACTCCGACTCCACTTCTTGCACCCGGGCCGTGAATTCGGTGGTCGCGGCCTCGGCTTGCCGCGCTTGCGAAACGAGTTCGCTCTTTTCGCTTTCGAGCCGCTCGATTTTCTTCAGTAGTTCACGGACGGCCTGATCTGCCTCGACCTTGGCCCGCAAACTGGCGTTCTCGCTCTCGAGGTCTTGCAGGCGTCCCTGCATGCGCTCGTGCTCCCTGACGAAATCTTCGGTGAGCTGCGTGCCTCGCGAAAATTTTCTCAGGACTTCGTCGCGCTCGGTCCTGAGGTCCGTGGAAGGGGCATCGCTGTTCGTGCCGCGGCTCCGATTGTCCTTCGTCATCGAATCTCACCAGTATAGACGGCCCTGGGGGGCGCGCGAAAAGTCTCCGCTTTTTCGCCGTGCTTTCCACTCAGACTCGGCCCCACCGTCGCACACCCGGCTCACGGCCAGCGGGCTATTTAGCCCAATTGTCCGTGATGTCGCGAGCGCTGACGAACTCCGTAAGATAATGTAGGCATTCTAGTACTTTGTACGTGGGGGCCGGGCCCGCGCTAGGGCCGCCCAACTCGTTGAAATCAGCGCTGCTCGGCCGCCCCGCCGGTGCTCTCCGCCGGACGGACGGAGAGTCGCTCGCGCGCTCCTTCGCGCTTCGGACCTGGCCTGATATGCTCGAAAATCATGGCGGATGATTCTGAGCTCGGGCCCGACGTGCTGGACGCGATGCTCGAGGCCGACGACTTGAGTGGCACACGGGCGGCGTTGAAGGACATCCCCACGAGCGATGACCGCTTCGCGGTCGTACGCATCAAGCTCGCTCTGTTCGAGGGGTCGATGGCGTCCGGAGTGGCCATGCAGGCGTTGATTCAACTGATGCGCAAGAACCCCGACTGGCCAGGGGCGAAGGCGCTCTACCAGCGCGCCTCCTCGGCCGCGTTCGAAACGCGTCAGTCTTCCGTCTCGCATTCGCACCCGCCGCCGCCGGTCGAGCGCAAGTAACCGGCGCTCAGCCCGCAGTCGGGTCCAGCCAATCCCTCAGCTCGCCGACGAGCACGCGCGGCGCATGGCGGAGCGCGGTGAGATCGGCCGAGCCCGTCAGCAGTAGCGCGGAGCGCAGCTCGGCTTCGACGCCGTCGAAGAAGCGGCGCGCGCCACTCGGCCCGTCCTTTTCGAGCGCCTGCAGCGCGGCTCTCGCAATGCCGCCCGCGCTGGCGCCGAGCGCAATCGCACGGGCGATATCCAAACCCGTGTGCAGACCGCCGGTTGCGAAGATGGTCTCGAACCCGTGCCGATGCACCCAGGCGACACTGACCGCGGTCGGGATCCCCCACTCCCAGAAAGCCTGACCGAGCGCTTTTTTCTCCGCCTGCGCGCGCAGCGTTTCGACCGCGACCCAAGAAGTACCGCCTGCGCCCGACACGTCCACGTGCGCGATGCCGATGCGGCGCACTTTTGCGGCGACGCGTTCGGACAGGCCGCAGCCGGTCTCTTTGACGATCACCGGGATGGACAGCTCGGTGTGCAGGCGCTCGAGCGTGGCGAGCCCGCCGCGAAAATCGCGATCCCCCTCTTCTTGGACGATTTCCATGGCCGGATTCAGGTGCACGCACAGCGCGTCGGCGCCCACTTCGGCGACCAAGTCGGAGACTTCGGTGCTGCTCATCTTGGTCGCTTGCACGATGCCGAGATTGCCGAGCAAGAGCGCGTTTGGCGCAGCCTTGCGCACCGCGTAGCTCGACTTGGCTTCGGGGCGCTTGAGCATGGCGCGTTGGCTACCGAGCCCGAAAGCATAGCCGCGCTCTTCCGCGATCGCCGCGAGCTCCAGGTTGATGCGTTCGGCTCGCGCCGCGCCGCCGGTCATCGCAGCGATCAAGATGGGCGCGCGCAGGCGTTTGCCGAGCACGGTCGAACCGAGGTCGATTGCGTCCAGATCGAGATCGGGCAGCGCGTCGTGAACGAGCTTCACACATTCCAGAAGGGTGGTCGTGCGCTTGAAGCCGACGTCACCCGAGGTTGCGAGATCGAGGTGGTCGGTTTTGCGCTCCGCGATGTCAGCCATGACGCCTCCTTCATAGCTGGCCTTGCCATCCGGAGCCATGCGCTGTCGTTCGTCGCTTCAAGTCACGCCAGCCGAACGAAAAATTGACGATCCAAGGTCCGACAGCCGGTGTAGGCTGCGCCCCCCCAAGAACCCATGGCATCGCGTAAGCCCCCGCGCCCTCCGCGCAAACCACGTAGCCCTGGCGGTCGGGCCGGCCTCGCGCCGCGCGTCGCGCCCAAGGCCCTCCCCCAGAACCCGTTTTTCGCGCTGCTCGGCGCGGTTCAGACGGAAGTCGATCAGCGCTTGCGAGGCTTCCTCGAAACGCGCTTGGACGTGGCGCGCCGGCACGGCCCCGAGGTCGTGGAGATGGTCTCGGCCGTACGCGATCTGTGCCTGCGAGGTGGCAAGCGGCTGCGTCCCGCGTTGCTGGTGGCCGGCTATCGCGCGGCGAGCGAGCGCGCGGCGCTCGAGCCCGCGCTCGACGCGGGCGTTGCCCTCGAGCTACTCCAATCCTACCTCCTGATCCACGACGACTGGATGGACGGGGATTTGGTGCGTCGCGGAGGTCCCGCCGTGCACGCGCACCTGGCCAAGCGCTTTCGTTCCGAACACAAGGGCCACGCTTCAGGGATCTTGGCCGGCGACTATGCGTCCGCCGTCGCCCTCGAAGCGCTCAGCCAGGTCGAGATGAAACCGTCCGCCGCGTTGTCGGCGTTCGCGTGCTTCGCCGAAATGCAACTCGATGCGATCGCCGGCCAACAGTTGGATCTGATCGGCGGAGAGTACGACGTCGAGCTCGCGTACCAGCTGAAGACTGGGAGCTACACGGTGCGCGGACCGTTGCGGCTCGGCGCCATTTTGGCTTCGGCGGGGCCGAAGACGCTGCTTTCGTTGGATCGCTTTGCGCTGCCGATCGGCGTCGCCTTTCAGCTGCGCGATGACCTACTCAGCGCCTTTGGTGAGCCGAAACAGACGGGCAAGCCGCTCGGCAATGATCTGCGCGCGGGCAAGCGCACGGCGCTACTCGCCGCCGGTCTGAAGCTCGCCCGCGGCAAAGACCTGCGCGCGCTGAAGGCCGTGATCGGCAAGGCAGGGGCGAGCGACGCCGAGCTTCGTGCCGCGCTGTCGGTGCTCGAAACGTCGGGCGCGCGCGCCACGATCGAAGAGCGCATCGCGGAGCTCTCCCGCGCTGGCTTGGCTGAACTCGAGCGCGGCGTCAGCAAGCAGGGGGTCGAGCTCTTGACCGGCGCGACCGAAGCCCTCACGGCCCGTCGGAGTTGATCGTCATGGCGCGTGCCAACGGAAAGGTGATTCTGCTAGGTGAGCACGCGGTGGTATACGGCGTGCCTGCGATTGCCGCAGGCATCGAGCGCGGTGTCGAAGCTCACGCGAGCCCGGCTGCGAGTTCGACGTTGCGCGTCGGCGAGCGGAGCGCGGTCGCCGGTGACGAAAGCGAGCTTGGCCAAGCCTACACGGCCCTGCTCGAATCCCTCGGCGCCCGCAACATAGCCGCCGAAGCGCGCTTGGAGTTGCCCCCTGGGTCGGGCCTCGGCGCGTCCGCCGCGCTGGCCGTCGCGATCGCACGTGCCGTGCTCTCGGTCCAAGGCGCCGCCGAGGATCCGCCGCGCGTGCTGGCGGCAGCGGCCGCGTGGGAAGGCGTGTATCACGGTAACCCTTCGGGTATAGACGCGGCCGCGGCCGCGCACCCCGGCTGCCTTCGCTTCGACAAGCAAAACGGCGCCGTGCCGCTGGTCCTGGCCCGCGACTTGGTGTTGGCGATCGGTTTGGCCGGCCCGCCTGCGAGCACCAAACTGATGGTCGAAGGCGTGGCCCGGTTGCGTGAACGCAGGCGCGAGGTCGTCGACAAGGCGCTGGATGGCATCCGCGCGCTGGTCGAAAATGCCAAGCTCTGCCTGGAAGCGGGCGACCTGCCCGGGCTCGGCTCACTGATGAACTACAACCAAATGCTGCTCTCGGGTTTGTTCGTGTCCACGGAGGGCATCGAGCGCTGCTGCGCACTGGCGCGTGAGGCCGGCGCGCTCGGCGCGAAGCTCACCGGAGCGGGCGGCGGTGGCGCGGTGATTGCGCTGTGTGACCGCGAGTCAGAGCCCATTTTACAGGCGTGGCGTGGCGCCGGCATCGAGTGCTTCGGTAGCTTCGTGCGCGCGCACGCAGGGAGTTCGGCCAAATGATGGGCATCGCCAAGGCCGTCGCGCATTCGAACATTGCGCTGGCCAAGTATTGGGGCAAGGCCGACACCGTGCGCAATCTGACGGCCGTGCCGAGCTTGTCGTTGACGCTCGCCGCCCTGCGCACCGTGACCACGGTCCGTTTCGACGAAGCGCTCGCCGCCGACGAGCTCGAGCTCGGCGGAGCGCTCGTGACTGGGCGCCCGCTGCAGCGGATCAGCAAGTTGCTCGACAGCGTCCGCGCACAAGCCGGCGTGGCCACGCGCGCGCGCGTGGAATCGGTCAATGATTTTCCGACCGCCGCAGGGCTCGCTTCCAGCGCCTCGGGCTTCGCGGCTTTGGCCATGGCGGCCACCCGTGCCGCGGGGCTCGAACTTTCGCTCGAGCAGGTGAGCGCGCTGGCACGTGCGGGCTCGGCGTCCGCCGCGCGTTCGCTATTCGGCGGCTACGTTTCGCTCGCCGCGCGCGGAGAGTCCGCCGAGCGAGTCGCTCCGGGGGCGGATTTCCCCTTGGAAATGCTGGTGGCGGTCACCGTGTCCGGCGAAAAAGAGACGGCCTCCACCGACGGCATGGGTCATACCCAAGACACGAGCCCGTACTACGCCGCTTGGGTGGAGGCGGCCCCGGCGATCTACGAGCAAGTCCGAGCCGCAGTGCTCGCGCGTGATTTCGACGCGTTGGGCCCTGCCGTCGAGCAAAGTGCGCTGGCCATGCATGCCTCGATGCTCGCGGCGCGCCCTGCGCTGATCTACTTCGCGCCCGCGACGCTGCGGGTGATGGAGCGCGTGCGCGCGTTTCGCAAGAGCGGCGGTCGAGCGTACTTCACGATGGATGCCGGCCCGCACGTCAAGGTGCTGGTCGAACCGAGCGCGGCCGCAGAACTCGAGCTCGAGCTTGCAAAGATCGAAGGCGTCACCCAGGTGTTGCGCTCTGCGGCGGGACCGGACGCGTACTGGGTCGATCCATGACGATCGCGCGCGCTCCCGGGAAGTTGGTGCTTTCCGGCGCGTACGCGGTGCTCAGCGGCGCGCCAGCGCTGGTGGTTGCCGTGGATCGCTACGTCGTCGCCGATAGCGCGCGGGCAGCGACGTTCTTGACGCCCGAAGTGCACGCAGCGCTCGGCGAACGCCCGGCTCCGTGGTTCGACGCGAGCCAGCTGCGTGAGGGCGAGAAAAAGCTCGGTTTGGGCTCGAGCGCGGCCATTCTGGTCGCTTCGCTCGCCGCACTCGAACTCCATACCGAGCCCGCGCTGAGCGACGAAGCATTGTGCGAGCGCGTGTATGATCGCGCTTTCGTCGCACATCGTACGGCGCAAGGCGGCGGCAGCGGCGTGGACGTGGCAGCTAGCGCCCATGGTGGCCTGCTCGGGGCTCGGCGCACCGCTTCGGGTGCCCTCGAACTCTCGCGACTCGGGCTGCCGAGCTCGCTGCACTTCGAAGTTTGGGCCTGCTCGGTGGCAGCGTCGACTTCTGCGTTTCTCGCGCGTATTGCCGAGTTTGCCGGACGTGATCCCGCTGCGCACGCTCGTTGCATCGGCGCGCAAGCCGAGGCCGCCGAGTTCGCTCTGGATGCCGTGGTGCGCGAGCACGCTGCTGATTTCGTTGCCGCGATCACTCGTCAAGTGGCGACGCTGACGGCGTTGGGGCAGGCCGCAGGCGTGAGCATCGTGACACCGGAGCTGGCCGAGCTTGCGCAGCTCGCGATCGCGCATGGTGCGGCTTTCTTGCCGGCCGGCGCGGGTGGCGGGGACGTTGCTTACTGGGTTGGGTCGAGCGCGCCACCGACGGCATTCGCGGCCCGCGCGCGCGAACTCGGCTTGTCGCGAGTCGAGCTCGCGCTCGGCGCGCGAGGTGTACACGCGCTGTCGAAGCGGTAACCGATGCTTCGCAGAGATGCGCCTTTCGCTTTCGGCCCTCTCCTGAGCGTCAGCTGTGTTAAGCCACGTCCAGCATGTCCGAAGGCTCCAGAATACCTGGGTTCTACAAGCTGGGTTTGGCTGAACGCCGCAAGGTCATTTCGGATCGCGCGCATGTCGATTTGGCCGAGCTCGAGCACGCACTCGAAGCGGGCGGTCTCGACACCGCCACCGCGGACAAGGTGGTGGAAAATGTGCTCGGGATCTACGGCTTGCCGTTCGGCGTCGCGCTGAACGTGCGAGTGAACAACACCGACCGCTTGGTTCCCATGGTGGTCGAGGAACCGAGCGTGATCGCCGCGGCCTCCAACGCCGCGCGCATGATCCGCCAGAGCGGCGGCTTCCGCGCAGAAGTGGTGGAGTCGCTGATGATCGGCCAGGTGCAGATCACGGACGTCGAGCACCCAGCGGACGCGGTGGCGCGCCTCGAAGCCGCCGCTCCGCGCCTGCTCGAATTGGCCACGAAAGCCGTGCCGAACCTGGTTGCGCGTGGCGGTGGACCACGTGCAATCGACGTGCGTGACTTGGGTCAGCGTTGCATCGTGCTGCACGTGCTGGTCGACTGCCGTGACGCGATGGGCGCGAACCTGGTGAACACCATCGCCGAAGCGCTCGGCCCAATTACTGCAGAAATTGCCGGCGGCACGCTCGGCCTGCGCATCTTATCGAACTTGTGCGATCGCAGGCGGGTGCACGCCACCTGTCGCGTGCATGCCCGTGAGCTCGTCAGCTCCCCGCGCTCCAGCAAATCCGCCGAGCGGGCGGAGTCCGAAGGTGAGCTCGACGGCCTCGAGGTCGTGGACGCGATCGTCTCCGCCTCTCGCTTCGCAGAACTCGACCCGTATCGCGCGGCCACCCACAACAAGGGCATCATGAACGGCATCGACGCCGTGGTGTTGGCGACAGGCAACGACTTTCGCGCGGTCGAGGCCGGCGCGCACGCCTATGCGGCGCGTTCTGGCCACTACGCGCCGCTCGCGGTTTGGCGTCGTGATGGTGAAGACCTGGTCGGTCAATTGGAGCTGCCGCTCTCGCTCGGCATCGTCGGTGGCACCCTGCGCGTTCACCCGACCGCGCGCCTCGCGCTCAAGATCTTGGGCGTCACCTCCGCCGACGAACTCGCGATGGTCGCCGCTAGCGTCGGCTTGGCGTCGAACCTGTCAGCACTGCGAGCGCTCGCGACGGAAGGCATCCAACGCGGCCACATGTCGCTTCATGCGCGCTCGGTCGCCAGCGCAGCGGGCGCCCTGGGTGATGAAGTCGAGCTCGTCGCCGCCCGCATCGCGGGTGCAGGCCTGATCACCGTCGAATCGGCAGAACGCGCCTTGGCGCAACTTCGTCACGGCCGTTAGCGAACTTCAGGAGAGGGGCGGTCGCGTTCCCGCCGCGCACCTCACGGTGTGTGCGGTTCCCGAGTCAGTGCGCCTGCACGCGCTCATGACCAGCCAATGCTGCAGCGATGCAACGCTGTATTCGGTGTGAGTGTTGCAATATGCCCATCTCCCGGGTCAGAAGCATCGCTTGTGATGATCGGTTGCTGAGCACCGATCGTCAACGCTTGGCTGTCAGAGTTGTGAAACACGACGCGCGTCGAGGGCGGAGGATCGATTCCATCTTAAGCGATAGGCGCGGGGGTCGTTGGCGGTCCGCAGGCAAAGGGAGGCCGTCATGTTTGAACCCAAGTTCGCGTCGCTTTTGGCATTGGTCATTGTGGTTGCCGGTTGTGAAGGAGATCCGGGAACTTCGGGCGCGGCTGCGCCTCCGACCGTATTCAGTAGCTCGCCGTTTGGTCCCAACGAGCAATGCTCCAACGGTGGTGTGACCGTTTCTCTCGGCCCCGACACAAACGGTAACGGAAAGCTCGACGACAACGAGGACGGCGATTCGTTCGACTTGTGCGCGGGCGAGCGGGGGACTTCGGGCGCTTCGCCGATCGTCGTGAGCACCGATATCGCCCCGGGTACGGAGTGTGCAGCTGGCGGAAAGCGCGTGGACGTCGGCTACGACGATGGTGCAGACGGCGCAGCCACCGCGGGCGACGGCAAGTTGGACGAAGCGGAGGTCGACGACTCGAACGTCGTGTGCAACGGCGAGACCGGTTCGCAAGGAGCGCCAGGCTTCGCGTCGATCGTGTCCTCAGAGCCCGAACCGGCCGGGACGAACTGCCCCGCGGGAGGACAACGCCTCCAGTTCGGTGTCGATATGGACGGCGATGGCGCGCTCGCAGCAGCGGAAGTCAGCTCGGTTTCCTTCGTGTGTAACGGAATCGACGGTCACGCGAGCCCGGTATTGGCAAAACTCACCGTGGAGCCCGTGGGCAGCAACTGCGTCAATGGCGGGCAACGCATCGATACGGGAGCCGATGACGGCACGCCGGGTGGGACTGCCAACAATGGCGCGCTGGATAGCGAGGAAATCGACGCAACCTCGTACGTGTGCAACGGCGCGGACGGCGCAAAGGGTGACCAAGGCGAGCTCGGCTACGCCGCGCTCGTAGAATCCACGACCGAGGCACCTGGCGCCAATTGCGTGGCCGGCGGCGTGAAGTTGACCATCGGCCTCGATGACGGCAGCAACGGTGGCACCGCAGGCGACAACGTCCTTGCCGCCGGAGAGATCGATTCGACGCGTTACATCTGCGCAGGCGTCGATGGAACGGCCGGTACGGATGGGTTTTCGAGCCTGGTCGCGGTGCTCGCCGAGCCCGCCGGCGCCAATTGTGCCGGCGGCGGCGTGCGCATCAATTATGGGCTCGACGACGGTCAACCGAGCGGGACCGCGCGCAACGGCGTCCTCGACTCCGGGGAAATCGACGGCACTCGGTACACGTGCAACGGCGCAAATGGCACGAATGGCACGAATGGCACGAATGGCAGCAACGGTACCAACGGCGTTGCATCGCTACTCAAGGTGTCGACCGAAGCCGCCGGTGCCTCGTGCGCGAACGGCGGCGCGAGGATCGATTCTGGTGTGGACGACGGATCGCCCAGCGGCACCGCGAACAACGGCGTCTTGGAAACCGGCGAGATCGACACCACCCGTTACGTTTGTAATGGCAGTAACGGTACTAATGGCAATACCTCTTTGGTCGCGACCGCAGTCGAAGCAGCGGGTGCCAATTGCGCTCGCGGCGGGATCAAAGTGACCAACGGCCTCGACGATGGGACACCCACAGGGACGGCCAACAACAACGTTCTGGAAGCCGGCGAAGTGGATTTCACGAGCTACGTCTGCAACGGGGCGAATGGCACGAATGGCACGAATGGCACCAATGGCACCAATGGGCTCAATACCGTGATCGCGACGGCGGCCGAATCGGCGGGCGCGAATTGTGCGAACGGCGGCGTCCGCATTCAATCCGGCTTGGACGACGGTTTGCCCAGCGGGACCGCAGGCAACGGCACGCTGGAGGCCGGCGAAATCGAGTCGACTCGCTACCTGTGCAATGGTGCGAACGGCACGAACGGCACCAATGGCACCAATGGCACCAATGGCAGCAACGGTTCGACGACGTTGATGAAGATGACAGCGGAGCCTTCCGGCGCGAATTGCGCGAATGGAGGGACTCGAATCGATTCCGGTCTCGACGACGGCACACCGACAGGCACCGCGGGCA
>Ga0164307_10000189_pt1 | contig 28091 bp, 26 predicted proteins | sample Whisoiple_243_MG_FD_110214 | JGI IMG/M metagenome (GOLD analysis project Ga0164307, IMG submission 110214) | Soil microbial communities amended with fresh organic matter from upstate New York, USA - Whitman soil sample_243_MG | ecosystem: Environmental > Terrestrial > Soil > Unclassified >...
GACCCGGTCAAGGTAGTGCGGGCCGCCCTACAGAACGCCGCCAGCGTCGCCGGGCTCATGCTCGCAACCGATTGTATGATCGGCGAGCGGAGCGCGGATGCGGTAGACTGAGGGGAGCCGAGAGTCGTGGTTCGGACTCCGCTGCTGGATAGGGTCTGATTTGCTCGTCTCTCGGCAAAGGCGCAAGCTCACCAGCTCGGGACTACGCACCACTCTCAACTTGCGTGAGTAATGGAAGCAGCGACGGAGAGGTTCTAGCAAACAGCCAGTGTGCAACTTCATTGGGCTCCAGCGTTTCCCCTCGGGCGCTGAGGTCCCCGGAGCGCGCGTCGGAGACCATGCTGCGGAGAGCCTCGAGGGCTGCAAGAGCCTCGGCATCGGGTTGGATGAATCGGCAACCCAATCGCTTTAGCTCATCTAGGTATTCCCGGGTCTTCCGGGCCCCGCTCGAAATCTCCAGCGCGGCGTGGCGGAGGACGATGGGCGCCGAGCCTGCCGCGCCAGGGCCACTGCACCCGCGGAGTAGCTTTTTGAACCGAGCGGCCAAGCTGTTCATATTTCGTTCATTGCAGATCGCCACATCGAAGTCTCCGCGCGCGCCGCGCAGGACCACGTCTGCTGCAGACGCTTCGAGCGCTGCTAGAGAGGCGAACTCCTTGCACTTCTCGTACGTGAACCACGCGATCGGGAGACCATGCGTTAGGGTTCGCGTGGAGTCCTCCGGCGGCTGTTCGAGCGCAAGTCTACGGCGTTCGATGTATTCACTCTCCAGAACTGCTTCAGGGGGGCCGACTTCGATACCTGAGCCTGTCTTGAGTTCTTCGAAGCGTTCCGAGCACTTGGCGATGATCTTCCGAGGCGTGCGCGTTGACGTCTGGAACAGTTGATTCAGATATGTCGTGCCGATCGGAAAAAGCGGGTCTACTTTCTTGGCTCGCAGCGCTTTGAGCTCGGGCACGCTGTCAAGCCGCGCCTTAACCAACTCTTCGGCTTGCGCGGCTGTCAATGGCTCGAGTGTCGCGTGCCGTCTAATCGCGCGATCACGATCTGCTTCGCGCATATTGGTCTTCAGATCGTCGACGAATACGCTTTGCACGCAAGAAATGAGCAAAACGTTGGGATCGGCATCAGCGAGGTCTGCAGCCATCCGGCCAAACCGAAAGAATGCATCATTGTCTCTCGGATAGCGTTGCAGCGACTCGAGTTGGTCGAAGCAGAACACGATCGGCAATGTCTCGCCTGCGAGTCGGCAGAGTGTCGTTACAACTCGGCGCGCGACTTCCTCGCGTTCTTCCCCCTCGTCGGCACCAACACCAAGTTTCGAAAGAACGTGTTCCGGCAGGCTGTCTCCTTTCAACCAGGCCGTCGCGTCGAAGATATATCGACGGTGGACGAGGTGATCGAGCATGACGAATACGTCTCGACCGAGGTCCAGGTTCTCGGCAATGCTCTGCAGGTGCTCGGTGACCGACTCTCCTTCGCTGGTGAGCACTCGCATCGCGAGCACCCATTTCCGAGGCGGTTCTTTGACGTGCGCCGCGATCTGATGGGCGATCAATCGCTGGAGTTGGGAAATGCCCTGTTCCTGTCGCAACAAATCAGTGGCCAGGCGTTGCCGCACGCACTGCCAGAGGGTCGTGGGACTGCTTTGCAGACGCACAGCTACGAAAACGCATCTAAGTGCCTGGTCGGGAGCGTCCTTCGCAGTTGCGAAGAGGTGCTGCTGGAAACGAGAGATTAGATGCGTCTTTCCCGCACCCGGCGCACCATAGATTAGGAGAGAATCGCTCTTCCCCGCGCTCACGTTGTCGAGGCCTTTGAGGCATTGCTCAAAGGCATTCTGCTGGATCGAACTCACGTCCAGCGGCAGCGGCTGCCAGACGTCTTGGATCACGACACCCAAGAATGGATTCTGGATGTTACTCAATGCGTGGTCTTGACTCGAGGTCGACATTCTCAGTGTTCTCCGCGCAATGCGACACCGACGTAGTAGTTGCCGTGGCGATCCAGTACGAGGTCGTCGCGCTCGGCATCGGTCAGGTTCCCGACATAGTCGTGATGATGCAGGATGAGCGTGTCGTTGGAGTAGAGGTCGAGCAACGCTGCATCGAACCGGTTCTTGGGGAGCTTAAGCGCACCGCGCAGCTTGCGAATCGGAATCAGCGCCCCGTGCCCTTCGCGGGCCACCAGTTCACGCACGCCGCGCAGTACCAATGCGACATCGTCGAGAGGCGTTTCACCGGGGCTTACGTGCCCGACACTGACTCCTTCACGCATGAGCCCGTCGAGGAGTGCGGTGACCAATGCTTGGTCGCGGACGCCCGCGGCCGCGGCATCGCGGCGCATTTCTTTCCACATTGTTAGGACGGGGGCAATGAACTCGTCGGCAGGCGGTTCGCCGATTGCGTAGCTCTCGATCTTCTTGGTTACCTTGCCGTGCTTGTCCCTCGTGCGCCGAGGGTAAATTTGGTTGGTCTCAACCAGCTCGGTCAAGATCGCGCTGAGGTCCTTTGCGGCCAAGGCTGGGACGCTCTTCTTGAGGCGCTCTTTCAGATCCGCCGGGGGTAGGGCTCGCGCTTTGAGGAGTTCGAGGATCTCTTTCGGGGCTCGTTCGCGGGGCGATGGTGGTGGTGGCGGTGGCGCGCCAAAGCCGTATTTCTCGATCGTCTTGGTCGGCGTGCCACTCTTGCTGAGCTTGGGTAGCCCGTGAATCTTCTCGGCGGCGAGTAGTGCGTACAGAGAACCCTTGTATGGGGTGGGCTTGAGACCCGGAATCCTTTTCTCCACGCGCTTTTTCAGTTCAATCGGTGCCAAAGCCGCGGAGCTCAATATTTCGAGTATTGCGTTCTCGACATTCTTGTCCGAATCGCTGTGTTCCATCGTGTCCAGCATGCGTTCCTCAATTCACTAGATGTCGAACAAGCCTCTGCGTTCGTCGAGTGAGTGCATACGCAGTCTCCGTTCGTTCAGAGCCGCGGTAATGCGCGTTCCGAGCTGTTCAGCCTCGCCGTCGAGGGCCGCGCGGTGGCGGGGCGCAAGCTCCGAGAGCACGTCTCGTGCGGCGATATCGACGTAGTCGTGCGTCGAGGATGTCGGTCGTGGACTCGATCCAGCGAGGCGCTCGCTCCCTTCTACGAGTGCCTCATGCAACGCAGAACCGTCGAAGTAGTTCATCAAGCACCATCCAACTGGATCCCGCGGGTACACTAGATTCTGAAACTGCGGACGCGGGCGGAGCATGACTCGCACTATCAGTCTGCCGATGAGAGCCTGTCCAAGCTCGCGTGGGGCCGCGCCGACTAGATTGGATACGACTTGATCGAGCAGGGGAATGGCAAAATAGCGATCGTAGCAATCTGGGTGAATGACCTTCAAGAACTGGAGCTCCTGCTCCCACTCTCCCCATCGACGCTGCATTGCTCCGTAGAAGTCGCTGGCGAGTGAATCCGGCTGGTCGCGAACGAACGAGGCTGCATGAAATTCCTGCACGCTCTTGTGCAGGAATCGGTATTCATCATGGCCATCCGTCAAGAGCAAGCAGGTGATGCGTCGGATGTCGTCGACGACACCGTCTGGCGGCTCATCGAATTTGAGCCACTTGAGCGCGCTTGCGGCGGCGCCATTTAAAGCGCTTTGTCGAAGGGCCGAAACTCCATCGCGTCGTGTGATGAAGCACAGACAGTTGAAGAAGGTGAGTAGTTGAGAATCGGTCAATTGGGAGCGACGGCGCCGCCGGTAACCAGCCTTCGCCGAGTCGTGACGCTGCAGAAGCAGCATGAACAATGGCTCGTAAAACGCGACACGGTTTTCGGGAATTCCCTGCCCGACGCGGAAATGAACGACCAGCAGTGAAACCATCAGCGGCGTCGTCAGCAGGCGCCCAATCGATTCGTGAGCCTGGCTCACGCCCTGCACGATCTGCTCGGCAAGGGTTTCGTTATTGGTAATTCGTGCGATGACCTTCGGATACTCGTTGGGTCCCAGCGGCGCCAGATCGAACACACGAAAATGTGGCGAGCGCTCGATAGCGTTCTCGGGGCGGCTGCTGACGATGATACGCAGGTTCGGAGTGCGAACGCTTAGATTTTCCAGCTCTTGCACGATTGTCGACGCCTGTTCGTCGGTGACCTCATCGAAGCCATCGAGCAACAGCACGAGCCGCGATGCCTTCGCCAAGTAGTGGAAAATGTCGCTGTCTGCGCCTTCGAGTCCGAGATTTTTCATTTCGTCGACGACTGCGTCAGTTACCGATTGCGTCGCAGTCAGTCGTCGCAGTTCCACGAACACAGGGATACGCCTGCCGTGTTCGAGTTCGCGTGCAGCCAGGTACCGCAAAAAGGTGGACTTACCCTGGCCCACCGTGCCCCGCACGACCAAATTCCCATCGAAGCTAAAGTCCTCCAAGCGATGGACGACCTTGGGACCTTCGGTACTGCTTTTGATCTTCGAAGGGTAGTAGAACTTGACGAGATCGAGTTCCTTCTCGATCTGCCAGATCGTTTTGACTTTGCGAAGGCTCTTACTGCGCTCGTAGACCTTCTCTTGAACGGACTTGGCCTGCCACCGTTTGAGTGTGTTCTTTGCCTGAGCGTACCCATCCCTGCCTGCTTCGTCTCCGATCGCTTCAAACAACGCCCCCACAGCAAGTTTAATCGCCTGCACGCCAGCGAACGTAATGATTTCCGGTCCCATCACGGAGCACTCCAGGCCACTGACGTATCATCTCTCTGTGCCGTTCGGTAGGGTGTTGCCTTAGGACTGGAGTCGCCACACTGGTCGGGTCGATAAAATGACTATCGCGCTCGTGATGAACGGTCTTGCACTCGAGTTGATAGGACCCGATGGCGAAAAGCGTCGACTCCCTCGGTATCGCTCGACAAGTCCTGATCGCAGATCGCCGCTCCACCTCCTTTCGATCGCGTCGAATGAATCTGCACCCAAAACCAAACCCATGCACAACCCGCGACATCGCGGGCGAGGCGCAACGCTGGAAAGGGGAGCCGCCTCTGCGCTAGTCGGGGTCCGGGAGAAGGCTGATCGCGTGACCCGACCTCGAACTTTGCCAAACAGGACGTGATGTCATGGTGCGCGTCAAAGCAACGCGCCTCGGCGACTCGTGGGGCCAAGGGGTCAAACCCGCGGCAAACTCCTTCGCTGATGCTCCTCCAGAAATCCGCACGAGCGCCCGGCGATCGCTGCTCCCAATGCCGAGCGCGGATCGACGCTCAAATCCGCAATCGAGACCTTCTCCAATTCCGCGCGATACGCTTTTTCCGCGCGCAGCATCGCGACGTTGATGCCGCACGGCGCTTTGTGGAAATGCGGGGCGATTGGCGAGGGGCCGCGCTTTCGGATTTCTGAGCAACGGAAGGCTGGTTCTGGGCCTTCGACGGCGAGCACGATGTCGAGCAGGGTGATCTGTTTGGGCTCGCGGGCGAGGCGATAGCCGCCTTTGGGACCGGGGACAGAGAGTAGTATTCCGGCGTTTGCGAGCGATTGGAGGTGTTTGAGCAGATAACTCGTGGAGACACCGTGATACTCCGCCAGTGAGGAAGCGGGCAGTACCCCATCCACCGCTAGTCCGCAGAGCAAGAGCACGCTGTGGATCGCTTGTTCGACGCCTTCACTCAGCTTCATCGCGCCGGGGTCTTCTGGGGCGGGCAATCATGGTTACGGAGCATCGATGATTGGAGGAGCGCGCGGGCGTGGCTGGTCATGTAATCGATGTAGACGCGCGCGCGGGCGGGGAGGTGTTGGCGGCTGAGGTAGCAGAGGTAGTGGCCGCGGTCATCGGGCGCGTATTGCGTGAGGCAGGTCGTCAATTCACCGCTCTGCAGCAGGTCCGAGACTTGGTGGCCGGCGAGCTGCGCGATGCCCCTTCCGTCCAAGACGGCGCGCAGCACGAGGTCTGCGTCGTTGAAGCTGCTCTTGCCCTTGGGCGTAATTTTCCGTGGGCTGCCGGCGACTTTGAACTCCCAGTCGGCAATGCGTCCGGAGCTGAGGCGATAGCCGACGCAATGGTGGTCGCCGAGTTCTTCGAGGGTCTGCGGGAGGCCGCGTTTGGCGGCGTAGGCCGGTGAAGCGCAAAGCAGCAGCGCCATCGGGAACAGCTGCTTGGCGATGAGTTGGCTTTGTTCCGGGCGGCCGTCGCGGAAGGCGATGTCGACGTGATCAGCGCTGAAATCAGGCAGGTTGTCGTCGAGCAGCAGGTCGACGGCGATCTCGGGGTATTCGCTTTGAAAGCCGGCGAGCAGCGGGGCGACCACTTTGCGTCCGAAGCTGACCGTGGAAGCGACGCGCAGCTGACCGCGTGGGGGGCCCTCGCGAAGCTCGCGCAAGCCAGCGACGGCTTGGACGATGCGTTCGACACCTGGGCGGCAGTTTTCGTAGAAAAGCTCACCCTCGCGAGTGAGTGAGGTGCTGCGGGTGGTTCGAAAGAAGAGGCGCGCGCCGAGCTGTTCCTCCAACTTTTGGACGCTGCGGCTGATTGCCGAGCGGCCCACGCCCAGGCGATCGCCGGCTTTGGCGAAGCTGCCCTCACTCACCACGGCAATGAAGGCCACGACCCCGGTGTAGCTGGCTGCGAAGCTCGCAGCCAGGGGATCTGCGCTTTCGGGAGGGGCGCTGGGTAGGAGGGCGGCGTGGGACAAGGCGATGCTCTACCGATGACTCCTCCAGATGTATCATGGATAATATTTGTCCGCAATAGGGGTGGCAGCTCCGCTTTTGGCTAACAATGCGCAGTGAGCCCACTTTTCGAGGGATGACCGCTGGTTTTCGCGATGATGGAGTTTTGGGGGATGACGCAGGTGGGTGAGCTGTCGCTGTCCTTCCCCCAATAGCCGCGGGGGGCGGGCGTGGCTTCGCCGGCTTTGGTCGATGCTTCGACTGCCTTTTCCGACACGGACGCCTTCGGCGGCGGGGCCGGCACTTGGGTCGGGCGAGCGACGCTCCGCGGTGCGGCGCCCGGGTTGGCGAACGGAGCGAGCGCCGCACCGAGCTCTGCGGCGGACGCAAAGCGCTTTTCCGGATCCGGGGCCAAGCAACGTTCGACGATGGCCGCGAGCGGCCGTTCGATCTCCGGTCGCAGCACGCAAAGGTCGGGCACGCGGCCCGAAAGGATCGCGAGGTAGGTTTCTGCGGCGTACGAGCGCTCGAACGGAGAGCGACCGCTGAGCAGCGTGAACAGTGCCGCGCCGAGCGCCCAGATATCGCTCTTGACGTCGGCGCGGCGCTCGGTCCGAAGCTGCTCCGGTGCCACGACCGGTGCCGAGCCGAGGTCGACTGGTTTGACTGCGCCCTCGTGCGGATTCGCGATTTCCTCGGCTTCCCCAAAATCGATCAGCTTGACGAGGGGAGAACCGTTCGGTGATAGGGTGAGGAATAGGTTTGCCGGTCGCAGATCGCCGTGGATGATTCCGTGTCCGTGAGTGCTCGCGACGCCGACGCATGCTTGGCGGATATAAGCGACCGCGTCCGCGCATGCGAGTGGTCCTCGCTCCTCGAGCAAAGCTGCCAGATCGCAGCCGGTCAAGTGCTCCATGACCAGGAACGGCTCACCATCTGGCAGTCTTCCGATGTCCAATACGCGCGTGACGTGCGCGTTCTGGACTCGCGCGGTGGTTTGGCATTCGCGTACGAAACGTTTGATGACTTCCGGCGTACGCGGCCGGTCCGGTCGCAGGAACTTGAGGGCGACGCGAAGTCCGAGTCGCGCGTGGCGCGCGGAGACGACGATGCCGGCTCCGCCGCATCCGATCACTCGTTCCAGCGCGTAGTTGTCGTCGAGTAGCTGTTTGGCCCAGATCATGGTTCCTCCAATGGGGAGTGGTGGGGATCGAGAGCAGACGTTCGGCCGAGCGCAAATCGGCCCCTGCGGTGGCCGCGAATTGGCCACCGCGCCTGCGCTCGTCACTCAGCTATACGTAGGCAAACTACGGAGGTGACGAAGAAATATGGCTGTTTTTCTAGGATGATATTGCGTTGCGGGAGACGCTCGAGTGACTTTGCCGTGCCGTGAGGCGGGCTTGTTGGCTGGGCAAACAGCGAGCGGAATCCGTCAGTGTCTACGCTGTGTTTCGTAGATTGCGTGAAGTCGCGCTCTTGACGCTTCCGAAGCCCTCGACTTGAATCAGCCAGGCGCGACGCGAATGGATGCAGACCAGGTGATGCGTCGCTATGCGGGCGGCGAGGATGCCGCCTTCGACGAGCTTTACGCGGCGCTCTCGCCACGACTCTATTCGTTTTGCGTGCGCTTGGCGGGGCGCAACGGGGACGCCGACGATCTGTTTCAGGATGCGTTCCTCAAACTCCATCGCTCCCGTGCCACTTATGTGAGCGGCGCGAGCGTGCTCCACTGGGCGTTTGCCATCGTCCGCTCGACGCATCTCGATCGCTTGCGCAAACGTGCACGGCGTCCGGAGACGCTCATCGCCTCGACCGACGATGTCCTCGAGGCTATCTTCGAGGGTAGCGGCTCGCCGGAGTCGGAGCTGCAGGCTGAGGCCCTGGCGCGCATCGTCGAACAAGAGCTACAGCGCATGTCGGAGAGAAATCGCAGTGCGTACATCCTGCTCAAAATCGAGGGGCTCACTGCTGGCGAAGCCGCTGCGGTGCTCGGAATCACGGGGGACGCGGTGAAGCAGCGGGCATTCCGCGCCTACGAAGCGCTGCGCGCAGCGCTAGCGCGGGCTGGTTTTCAGCAGGTGAGCCGTGGCTGAGACACGCCCGCCCTTGGACCCGCTGGTTGCTCCAGTGGCTCCTCCGCGCGCGGTGGCGGAGCGCGTTCGCGCCGCGGTCGCGCAGACTCCCGCATCTCGGGCGACTGTCGGTCGGCGACTGGCGCTGGCGCTCGTCGCGGCGCCGTCTGCGATCTTGCTTGGACTGCTGGGGAGTTGCCTCGTGTTCCGGGGCCGCCCGTTGTTTCGCGTCGATCTGTGGCTATTGCCAGAGGTCGCGTTCGCGGGGCGCTTGTTGGTGTTGGTGCTGCTCGCCGGCACGGCGACTGCGCTCGCGCTCATCCCTGGGCGTCGTGGATTGGGGGTGCGAGTCAGCTTGCTGTTGATCGCGGCGCTCGCGGTGGCGCCGCTCTACACATTTCTCACGATGTTCGAGCCGATTGGCACGGCCGTGGGTGATGCGGCAGCGCGCGCCCTTCATCCACTCGGCTTACCGTGCGCGTTGGTCGCTTTTGCCGTGGGCATGTTGGCGCTGACCGCGTTCGGGCTCGCGCTTCGGCGTGCCGTGCCGAGCGCGCCCGTGAACCGCGCCGCGGCGCTCGGTGCGGCCGCGGGCGGTTGGTCCGGAGTGGCTCTGTTCCTGCAATGCCCGGCCAAAAATACCTTGCACCTGTTGGTTGGGCATTCGCTTCCGGTGGCCGCATTCGCACTTCTAGGCGCGATTGTGCTGCCGCGCTTGCTCCGGCCGTGAGCGCATTCGCGCGTCCTTGGTTCGAGGCCTTAGGTCAGATTCGCTCGGTCGAGGCCATAGGCTTTGTCGGCTGAACCCGGCGGGGTTCGGAACGCGACGCTGACGCGATTCCAGCCGTTGATCGCCATGACCAAGAAGGTCAGATCCGCGAGCTCTTTTTCCGAGAACTGGCTGCGGGCCTCCGCGAACGCTTCGTCAGACACGCCGTGCTCGGGGAGTTTGGTCAAGACTTCGGTCCAGGCCAGCGCCGCGCGCTCGCGAGCCGAAAACAGCGAGGATTCACGCCAGATTGACACGTGATGCAAGCGCAGCTCGCGCTCACCGTGGATCTTGGCTTCCTTCACGTGCATGTCTAGGCAGAACGCACAACCGTTCAACTGCGAAGCGCGGATATCGACCAGATCGTAGATGTGCTGGTCGATCCCGGCTTCACGGAGTGCGCTGCTAAATTCCAGGAATTTCTTGAACAGGGTGGGGGATTGCTGGGAGTAGGCGATGCGCTGAGTCATGCCGTTCCTATGGTCGAGCCAACCGTCCGCGACTAGGCGCAGGTCGGGACTCAGCGTGTTGCCGATTCGGCACCAAAGCCAGGCGGCCGAACTCGCAAGCCCTTGTAAATCTGGCAAATCAGCGATCGAGCGCGCGCTCGACGGCTTTGGCCAGATCTGCGGCGGTGAACGGCTTGGGGATGAACGGGAATGCTCCGCGCTCGATGCCGCGGCGCAGCGTTTCATCGTCGTTGTAGCCCGACATAACCAGCACTTTGGTTTTGGGACAGAGCCGCTTCACTTGCTCGATGACTGCGGCGCCGCCGCCATCGGGCAGAACGACGTCCGTGAGCACCAAGTCGACGCCGTTCGGTTGAAGGCGGACGGCCTCGAGCGCAGCGCTCGGTGTTGCGGCCTCGAGCACGTGGTAGCCGACGCGCTCCAGCGCAGTATAGACGAGCGCACGAACACGCACGTCGTCGTCCACTACCAGCACCGTGCCGGAGCGTGGCTTGGCAACGACGCCGCGGGCGGGTTCGGGCGTCACCTCCAAATTGGTGGTTGCGAGTCTGATGATGAACGAGGCGCCCTGGCCGGGCGCATTTCGCACTTCTATCGAGCCGCCCATGCCTTCGACCAATTGTTTGACCGTCGCAAGCCCGAGCCCTGTGCCCTTTCCTGCCGGTTTAGTGGTGAAAAATGGCTCGAAGATTTGTGACAGCAGCTCTTCCGGGATCCCCGGCCCGGTATCGCTCACTTCGATCAGCGCTTGTTCGGTCTGCGGTTCGAGCGTGAGGCGCAGGGTCAAGCGGCCACCTTCCGGCATGGCATCCCGCGCGTTGCCGGCGAGGTTGAGGAGCACCTGCAAGATTTGAGTGGGGTCTGCGACCACGATGATCGGTGAAGGTGAAATCTGCTGATTCAAGCCGATTTCACTGGGGATCATGCGACGAATCGCCTGAATCGCGCCACGAATCGTGGCGCTGAGGTCGATGGGCCGCGGTTGGCTCGTGTCGCGTCGCGCGAACACCATGAGTTGGTGCGTCAGCTTGGCCGCGTAGGCCGACGCTTCGATGATGCGGTCGCGATCTTCGGCCACGGAATCATCGAGCAATGATGCGCCACCCATCACGGCCGTGAGCGCGTTGTTCATGTCGTGCGCGATCCCGCCGGCCATTTGACCCACGAGTTCCATCTTTTGCGCGTGGGTAAGCTGAGCGCGCGTGTTTTCGAGCGCTTTCAGGGTGGCTTCGCGCGCACGACCGTCCTCGACCAAGCGCTGAACCAGTGCTTCGCGCTGGCGCAGGGCGCGGGTCAGCGCCGCCACCAGCATTCGCCCCGCGATCGCAGCAGGCAGGACGACCGCCGCCATCGAGCTCGCGGCGTTGATCCAGACGGCGCTCATGGCAGGCGTCATTGCCGTTCGCGTCGCGAGCACGACGCCCAGCCCGGCCAAGACGGTCACGACGCTCAGCGCGACCAACTGGCGCCCGCCGAGCACGAGTGAAGCAATGAACAAGCCGCCTGCAACGAGCAAGGTGGCCGCCGGAGTCGGGCCACCGAGCCAAATCAAGGCGAGGCCGACCGCGACCAACGCCCACGGGTAGACCGCCGACAAGATCAAGAGTCGAGCCGGCAAGAACGTCGCAGCAAGCACGATCAGCGTCGCGACCGCGCCCACGGCTTCGGCGGCCCAATTGACCGGCTTGATGAACAACGCGGCAAGGATCATCGAGACGATGCCGACCGCGCAGGCAGCCCGCATGATGCTTCGCAAGATGGTCTCGCGCAGCACGTCGACCTGGGCAGCAGCGAAGGCGCCACTGCGTTCACTGTCCGGTGCGACCGCGAGGTCTCCCGGCAACCCGGAAAGCCGGGGACGTTCCGCCATGCTTCGATGATATCCCACTGCGCCGACGACACAATCGGCCGGCCTCTGATCGATATGAAGTGGTCGTTCAGGACATGCTCGGGAAGATCGCGGGATTGGGCTGTGTATAGCTTTCAAACTCAGAATTCCGCGGATGGCAGCAGGCTGGCGCATGCCGCCATCCAGGGGTAGAAGTGACAGTCGAGGCGGGAGAGCAGACGAACTCGCGTGGCGGCGTTGCGTCGTTCGCGGGGCGCTGATTTCTAATCAGAGCCGTGATGACGTGGAGTTGTCGATTCGAGCGTTGCAGTTCGATTGCGACCTGCAGCGATGATTCGAATGCGAGCGCGCATTGGCGTCCCGTGCGAGTGCGGCTCGATGCGTTCGAGCCCGCGCATGTTCAACGACCCATGGGCGAGTGACCGAAGGTTCGCTCCCTCGCGGCCTAGCTCTGAAAACACGCGTGGTTGGAGCCAGATGACGCGCCTGTCAGGGAGCCAACAACGGTCGATACGGTCGATAAATGAGGCCTGATTTGCTTTGCACGCGCGGCGCTGGGATAGTTGCGGCGACAGTCTCCACTTCTGGAAGGTAGCTCCGATGAATCCCTACAATCCGTATGCTCAACCGATGGCTGGGGCGCAGGCTCGCCCCGACACCAGCGCGTTCTTTCGCAAGGTGTACGCGTACATGGCTGGTGGGTTGTTTGCCACCGGCGTGACCGCGACCGTGGTTGCTTCGAGCGAGACGCTCGTGACCGCGATCTTGGGAAACCGGATCGTGTTCTTCGGCTTGATGATCGCCGAGATCATCATGGTCTTGGCATTCTCCAAGGTGGTCGAGTCGCTCAGCACTGCGGCCGCCGCGGCGTTCTTCTTCGCCTATGCCGTGCTCAATGGCGTCACGATGTCGATCATTTTCATGATCTACACGGCGTCCTCCATTGCCAGCACGTTCTTCGTCACCGCCGGCACGTTCGGCGCGCTCAGCGTTTACGGCTACGCGACGAAGCGCGATCTGACGGGCGTGGGCAACTTCGCGATCATGGGCTTGATCGGCCTCATCATTGCGTCGGTCGTGAACTTCTTCTTGAACAGCCCGATGATGTATTGGCTGACGACGTTCGTCGGCGTGATCGTGTTTACCGCGCTCACCGCCTACGACACGCAGAAGCTGAAGCAGTTCGCGTACGCGAGCGGGCGCGAGCAGAACAAGGTCGCCTTGCAGGGCGCGTTGATGTTGTACCTCGACTTCATCAACCTGTTCTTGTACCTACTCCGCCTCTTTGGTCGTCGCCGCTGAAGACCTGAAAATCTCCTGTCAGGAGCGCGCGGCCGGTGGACTTCGAGGTTTGCCGGCCGTGCCAGGCGCGGTACTCCGCACGCGGTGGCAGGAGTGAATTGCGGCGCGCGGTGCGCGCCGCCTGAGTGCGCGATGGCTAGCTAGACTGAGCGGCGGCGACGGCGGATGGCTGCGGCCAAGCCCGCGATCACCAAGCCGAGTACCGCACTAGCCGAACGCTGATCGGCGCCAGTCGTACTAACGCTGCAGCCGCCATCGTCTGACGAACCGCCGCCGCCCGCGCCGGCGCTTGGAGGCTTGGTGCCCCCTCCGGCGGTGTTGGCGGCCCCTGCAGTACCCGTCGCGGGCGCCCCTGCGCTTGCTGGTGTGCCGCCGGCGGTGCCATTGCTCGCGCCCGCCGTCCCGGGTGAGGGAGCGCCAGCGCTGCCCGGACTGCCCCCAACGCTGGGAGCGCCGGCGATATTGCCCGTACCACCGGTGCCCGTGGGAACTCCTCCAGCGCCACCGTTGGCCTTGCCTCCGCTGCCGCCGCTCGCGCCACCCGTCCCGCTCGCGCCGCCCGTCCCGCCGCCACCCGTGGGGGTGTCGACATCGAGCCCGAAAAAGCGAACCACATCCGGCCAAAGGCCGCGGCCCGAGAGATCATGCGGAGCTCCCTGGGCGACGTTGGTTTCCATGACCAAGGTGCCGGACGCGTCCTTGTACGAGATTCGGGCCCAGGTATCTTGCGAGCCTTTCCAGCTGCTCGTCATCGAGTTGGCGTCGCTCACGCCCAGCACGTTCGTCCATTGCGAGACCTCCGCGGGGAAGTTCTGCGAATAGGTGAGCGTGGTGTCGGCCGTGCCGTGCCAGAGCTGCACGTGGGGGCGCGGCCCCGTGAAGTTCGGGGAGGCCTTGCGTACGATATCGCCCCATTCGGCCGCGGTCTTGGAGGGCGTGGTCCAGCCGTAGGCGTTACCGCCCGTCCAAGCGCCAGCGGGCACGCCGGCGAGCACCGAGCCGCCCGAGAACACCTCGGGATAAGCGGCAATCAGCGCTTGGGTCATGCACGCTCCCGACGAGGCACCCGCTGCATAGACCCGCTTGGCGTCAGCGTGGTTGTTCGTGACCACGTAGGCGACCATCTTGCTGATGTTTTCGCGTTCACCACTGCGTTGCGGTGATGCGTCGAAGCAATTCCCCCCGGCGCTCGGAGCGATGATGAGGAAGCCGTATTTGTCGGCTTCACCCTGAAACCATGAGTGAGCACTTCCGGAGTTGCCGCTGCAATAGTGCAGAGCGACCACGACACCCGGCGACGCATCGACATTGGCCGGGACGTACAAGTCCATCGTCGTGTTGGCGCCGTATTTGACGCCGTTTTGCCAGCCCGCGGCCACTGCTGGCGTGGCCGAGGCCAACACGGCCCCCACGGCACCGATCTGAAAAAAGGCAGGAACACTGAAGCGGCGATGAATGCTCATTGACATTTATTCCCGCTCGGTCCGTATCAGATCGGCAGTAGCTCAGCAATCGCGAGTGGAAAGTCTTTTAACGAAATGACACCGAGCGAACGCCAGCGCACGGTCGATTGCAATGCTCGGCGGAATCTTTTCATCCTGCGCGATTAACGGACGACCGATATCGCGAGCGAGGACTTCAAAGACCGAGACGAAGTTGCTCTGGAACGTTCGGCGTGGGGGCCGCGGGAGCGCTCGCGGCAGGCGCGCTCGCGGCGGGCCCTGCGTTGCTCTTCGCGCCGTTGTTCGGCGTGCTCGCAGCAGCAAGCAGTGACTCATCGTCACCGCGCTTGAGCTGCTGAATCTCACCGTCGCGCCGACGCTTGTGCACGAACAACGGCGGCGGGGAAGGCTCCTTCTTCGCCGCGGCCTCGCCCAAAAGCCCGCCGCTCTTGCGGCCGCGCGGCTTCCTCTCGGGCTTCTCGGCGTCGGAGATCAGGCGCTGTTCGAGGCGGAGTGCGCGCTCGGCCGCCTTTTGCTCCTCGCGAGCGCGGCGCTTTTCGGCCATGCGCTCGATGCGTTCGAGGGCGAGCTGGTTCTTGCGAGCCTTCTCCTCGAGGCGCTGGGCCTTTTCGTCTTGCCGCGACTTTTTGGCCAAGACCTTTTCGTTCTTGGCTTGCCACTCTAAAACGGCGCGTTCGACGCGCTCGCGGGCAATCTCTTGCGCAATCAGAATGAGGTCGTCGGAAAACGAATCGATGATGCTGCGGATATCACGCTTGGCCGAGGCCATGCTTGCCCTCTCTCACGGGAATGCGACACGCGTCAAGCCGAGTTGTGCCGCGCTTTCGCGAATGGTGAGCGCCGACACCGCTGGCGAAAACTCGAGAAACCCCGAGGGAACGCTTTCGGCTCGAACGCTCTTGTTTGGCTCGTGCTAAGTTAGCACACTCTCCACGATGCCGGTTGATCTCGAGGTAGGGACCGAGCGCGTTCGCAACGCGAGAGCGCGCATCGGCACAATCCTCAAGAAAAAATGGCATCTCGATCAACTCTTGGGTGTAGGGGGGATGGCGGCGGTGTACGCCGCTACACATCGCAATAAGAAGCGTGTTGCGATCAAGATGCTGCACGCTGAATTGTCGCAAGACGAAGCGATTCGGAAGCGCTTCCTCCGAGAGGGATATATAGCGAATTCCGTCGCGCAACGCGGCGCAGTCGCGGTCGACTACGACGACGTCACTGAAGATGGCCTCGCATTCCTAGTCATGGAATTGCTGGATGGCGAGACCATTGAGCATCGCTGGCGCAGAAAAGATCGATCCTTGTCGCCGCATGAGGCGCTCTCGCTGGTCGATCAGCTGCTCGAGACGCTCGCGGCGGCGCACGGACAGGGCATCGTTCACCGCGATCTGAAGCCGGAGAACATGTTTTTGACCCGGGACGGGACGGTCAAGGTACTCGATTTCGGTATTGCCCGCGTGCGCGAACTCAGCACCCCGCAAACGACCCTCGCGGGTAGCGCTATGGGAACGCCGGCCTTTATGGCTCCCGAGCAAGCGCGAGGTCGCTGGCAGGACGTCGACGGTCGCACGGACTTGTGGGCAGTTGGCGCCACACTTTACACGCTAATCACCGGAAAATTCGTGCATGCCGGTGAGAACGCGCAGGAAACGCTGGCGCTTGCCGCGACGCGCCCGGCGCGTTCAATCGCTGAATGCCGCCCGGATCTGCATCCGAGCTTGGTCGCTTTCATCGATAAAGCACTCTCCTACGATATGGCTGGTCGCTTTCCGGACGCGACGACCATGCAACACGCGTTGCGCCTTACCTATGCCCAGATGGAAGGACACCAAACAAACCAGGAAATGCGGCCTGCCATTCCAGATCTGCAATCCATGCCCGGCACGCGCGCCATAACCGTGCGGAATGTCAGACCCCCGCTCAGATTCACTATGTCCGGGCAGCCGACCACCCAGCAGAGCGCGAATAAAAACGTGGCATCCCTGCAGGTAGAGTTGCTGAAGGGACTGAGATTCTTGCGCGCGTGGCTCGGTGCCAATCGTCGCCGGCCATTGCTGCTCGCGACCGCAATTGCCGCGGTGGGGTTGGTCGGTATTCTCTGGCTGCGTTCGCGCGCGGAGGAAACATTGCCGGTGATCCCGCCAGGCGGCGTTTCCGTCACGCCGGCCCACAGCACTTCAATCGCCCCCGCGGTGGTGATTCCGCAGGAGCTCCCGGAGCCCAAAGCCATCCGTGTCGACGATCTGCCTCAAGAACCTACCCGCAGCAACCGACGGCGCTAGCCGGTGAGGGGGTCGACCACGCCGCGGCCCGCTGAGACCTCGCGCTTTCACGACCAATCTCCGGCGCCCGGCATTGACTGAGCGGCGCAACGGCACGCCGGGGGGCGAATTGCGGTCATAGAACCGTCCTGTTCGTTCTTGCGCTGTCAATCCTCCGGCGCCCGACATTGAGGGCGAAGAAACAACGAGACGCCGACGGGGACGCCTACTTGCCCATGATGCCGGAGGCGGCGCGCTTGTCTATTTCGCCGAAGGCTTCGATCACTTTGCTGATCATCTCGAAGTTGCGCGAGCTGTTCACGAGCGTGGTCATGCCGGTGACCGCGTTGGCGTTGGACTGTTCGAGCGATGCGGTCTCGAGCCGCGCGTCCGACAAGACGGGCGCCCCTGCTGCGGGCTGCGCGCGAAACAGAACCTGTCCGTCCCGTTCGAGCCCGCCCAGGTTCTTGAAGGTCACGAGTGCCAGCTTCGGCCCGGGGACCCCATCACCGGTCGTGAGTTGCCCCTCACTGTCGATGCTGGCGGTCGTACGCACGGTTTCGCCGCTCAAGCCGACATAGCGCGAATCGGGATCGATCTTGATCGGACGGCGGTTGGCGCCGAGGACGGGAAAGCCGTCTGGCGTGGTCAGGGTGCCGTTCACGGCCATGCGAAAGCTGCCGGCGCGGGTGTAGCGCTCGCCTTGCGGTGTCGACACCACGAAGAAGCTCTTGTCGTCGGTAATGGCGACGTCCAGCGGGCGACCGGTCTGGACCATCTGCCCAGCGCGGAAATCGGGCACCGTGGTTCGCGAGACCGCATAGCGCAGCGAGCGAGTCCCGGTGTTCCGGTTCATCGACTGCACGAGCGTCTGGCGGAACACCGCGTCCTCAGCGCGATAACCCGGTGTAGCCGCGTTCGCGATATTCTGTGCAGCGCTATCGAGCCCCGCGATTTGTCCAACCGCGCCAGAAGCTGCTGACCAGATACCCGTACTCATTCCGAGTCAACGCAGAGCAAGCGCCGGGCCATCTCCAGCGCGAGTGGGGGCGGTCGCGATCCAAGCATCGCACCTCGTGGAGACGCGGGGTTTCCGCGCCTTGCCGCCGAAGGCTGAGACGGTCCGGGCGAGTCGCGTGACCCGCAGAAAAACAATTCTGAAGGATGTGCCGTTGACTCGGCCCGCGTCGGCCTTTTGACGCTTTGTTTCAGCGCGCGCACCTTTCGCGCAAAAATGAGGTGCTTGCGGGCGGCCCCGCTTTCGCAAAGACTAGTGAACATGCGAGCTCCGGGTGCGGGACCACTCACGGTGAACCCCGCCGATATCAAGGTTCAGGCCAAGCACTTGGGAGAGCTCGACAAAATCCACGACCTCCTGCGTGCGTTGAACGACCCGTACGCTTCCAAAAACATCGGCGCGTTGGTGGGCAAGATCCAGATCTTGGCTGCGCGTTGCGTACACCGTGCGCAGTCCCGATCGAGCAAAATCGAGATTAACTCGCTCGATCACGCGATCAACCTGATCGGTAATCGCGGGCTCGAATCGGAGCTGCTGGACTTGCTCGAAGACCTGACGATGTTGAAGGCGAAGCTCGACGACGTCTGAGTCGATCGCGGGTTCGACGCGCTTGGCCCGAAACTTGCGGTTAGGCGCCTCGTGGCCTCCGCGATCTCGAACATCAGCCTCGGCTTGCCGCCCACGCAGGACAGCGCCGAGCCGCGGCCGCAGGCTGCCCCGGCGTTCGACGCGCTGCTGACCGCGCACACGAAATCGGCCGCTCAATCGCCGGCACTGGTGCCGCCCGTGCGCACGCGCCTGGACGGAACACAGGCTTCTGAGGCGCTGCGCACGGCTTGGACGCGGGTAACGGGCCAGCCGCCGAGCGAACACACCGTTGCGATCTTGACGGCCCAATGGGCGCACGAGACTGGCAATGGCGCGTCGATGTACAACTATAATTTCGGCGGCATCAAGGGCATGGGGCCGAGCGGCCTGTCCGTTTCGCAGCGCACGAAAGAGGGCTTCGGCGCGACCGAGCACACGATTACCGATCGCTTTCGCGCTTACCGAACAGCCGAAGAAGGCGCGACTGACTACGTGCAGCTGCTGACTCGTCGTTTTCCGGAAGCCGTGCAAGCGGCTCAAAACGGCGATCCGGCGGGCTTCGTCGCCGGGCTCAAACAGCGCGGCTACTTTACCGGTGATGCGGGCGCGTACACGCGCTCGGTCACCTCACTCAGCGCACAGGCGATGAACCAGGGCTACGGCGCGGTCGGCTCGCATTTGGGCGAATTGGGCGCGCCCGCCGAGCTGAATTTACACGCGACGCCGCTCGCCACACAGCGCTACGAGGATTACGTGGCAGGGCCGCAACTCAACACCCCGCTCATCGACGCCCTACGGATCGGCGACGAAATCAGCCGTGCCGCCTTGCGCATCGTCGGTCAGAGCACGGAGCGCAAAGACTCATGACACGGAACGCGAGCCACGCAGCCGCTCCGGCGAACGGTGCCACACACGCGCCGCGCGTCGAAAGCGACGGCAACTACAACTACCTGGACGTGCGCTATAGCGAACGCGCGCGACCGTACACCGAGTACCCGGGACAGCTCACCGAGTACCTGACCACGGAGTATTTGGCTGGCTATCGCGGTTCGAAATTGCTGGATTTAGGCTGCGGCCGCGGTGAGTTCCTGCACGGGTTCGCGCGTCAAGGTTTTGACGGCGTGGGCATCGATCGCTCACGGCCGAGCGCGCTCAAGTTCAATGAACCGGTGATAGAAGCGGACTACGAGCGCGCCGGATTGCCCTTCGCGGACGGCGAATTTTCGGTGTTGTTCTCGAAATCGGTGTTCGAGCACATCGTGGACATCAGCTCACTCTTGCGCGAGTGCCATCGCGTGCTCGCGCCTTCGGGCCGGATGATCGCGCTCGTGCCAGATTGGACCGCGCAGTGGCGTCATTTTTATGACGATTGGACGCACGTGCGGCCGTTCACGCTCAACGGGCTGCGCGAATGCGTGGCATGTCACGGCTTTCAAATCCGTGAAGCGTTGCGTTTTCGCCAGTTGCCGCTGCTTTGGCAGCATCCGTATCTAAAACCGCTGGCGGATGCTGCAGCTTTGCTGCCGACGCCCTTCAAGAAATCGAAATTCGTCCGTTTTTCCAAAGAATGGATGTTGCTCGTGGTCGCCGATAGGGCGGCCTCCTCCCCCGTCGGGGATCGCGAAGCGCGCTAGTTGGAACAGGGCTTGCAAACACGAGAGTTCGTCTCGAACGGAGAACCAATGGCACAAGTCAAGATCGGCGACAAACTCGTGGGTGACGGATCTCCGACGTATATCGTCGGGGAAATTGGCATCAACCACAACGGCGACCTCGGGATCGCGCGTCGCTTGATCGACGTTGCCTGCGTGGCCGAGGCCGACGCGGTGAAGTTCCAAAAGCGCTCCGTCGAAGTCGTGTACACCGCCGAAGAGCTGGCGAAGCCGCGAGAAAACCCGTTCGGTGCAACCAACGGTGACTTGAAGCGCGGTCTCGAATTCGGTCGCGATGAGTACCAACACATCGACCGCTACTGCCGTGAGAAGAAGATGGCCTGGTTCGCTTCCTGTTGGGACGAAGCGTCCGTCGACTTCATGGAGCAGTTCAATCCGCCCGCCTACAAGATCGCTTCGGCCAGCCTGACCGACGACAACTTGCTTCGTCATCACCGCGCAATGAAGCGCCCGATGATCGTCTCCGTGGGCATGAGCACGCTTTCGCAAGTAGACCACGCCGTCGAAGTGCTGGGCACTGAAGACCTGATTTTGCTGCACACGACCAGCGCCTACCCCGCCAAGATCGCGGACCTGAACTTGCGCATGATCCCGGTGCTGCGTGAACGCTATGGCGTGCCCGTCGGCTACTCGGGCCATGAGGTGGGGCTCGCGACGACCTACGCTGCGGTCGCGCTGGGCGCGGCCATGGTCGAGCGGCACATCACGCTCGACCGCGCGATGTGGGGTTCGGATCAAGCCGCGAGCGTCGAGCCACAAGGTTTGATGAAGCTCGTGCGCGACACGCGGACGATCGAAGCCAGCCTCGGCGACGGCATCAAGAAGGTCACCGCCGACGAAGTGCCGATCATGAAGAAGCTCCGCCGCGTGGGCTGAGCCACGAGGACGACTCGAAGCAACTAGGAGGATGACTGGCATGGCTGAGCACCGCATCGGCGTGATGCAAGGACGCCTCTCGCCGCGTCCGGAAAACCGACTTCAGGCCTTCCCGCATCAGACCTGGCCGGATGAATTTGCGCAGGCGAAGCGCCTCGGATTTTCCTACCTCGAATGGATTTACGAAGCGGAACGCGCGGAAGAAAATCCGATCGCGAGTAGCGCGGGCCGCGCGGCAATTCGCGCTTGCGCGGCCGAGAGCGGCTTGCCCGTGGGCAGCGTTTGCGCCGACTATTTCATGATCCACCGCTTGGCCGGCGGCAGCGCGAGTGAGCGACGTGAGCACGCCGCAGCGCTGTCCGAGCTGGTGCGCTGGACGCGTGAGCTGGGGGCGACGCGCATTCTGCTGCCGCTCTTGGAGACCTCGGCGCTCGAGACTCGGGAGCAGGTGCGTGAGGCGACCGAGAGCATTCAAAGCGTGGGTCCAGCGCTCGAAGCGTACGACGTGACACTCGGCCTGGAGATGGAGATCCCTGGCGAGGCCTACGCGGCCGTGATCCGCGGGATCGGGCACTCTCACGTGCGCGCATACTACGACACCGGCAACTCGACCGCGCAGGGCTTGAACATCGCGACCGACGTCTTGCCGCTCTTGCCGTTGCTCGAAGCCGTGCATCTGAAGGATCGCGCGGTAGGCGGCACGAGCCGGCCATTTGGACGCGGCGCTGCGAACTTCAAGGGGTTCTTCAGCGTGCTGGCGCAGGCCGGATATCAGGGTGATTTTCTGACTCAGCACTACTTCGACGCCGAGCCTGAAGCTTCCGCCGCTCACTCGCTCGGTTATGTGCAGAGCCAATTGCGAGCGCGAGAGGCGGCGTAAGTGCAGCTCTCGCAGCCCACTAGCCCACAAGGCAGCCCTGCCGAATCACGCCAAGTGATTCAGCGTTGCCTGTTCGTGGGCTTGGGCGGGATTGGCCAGCGCCACTTGCGCAATCTGCGCACGCTCTTGGGTGACTCGGTCGAAGTGATGGCCTACCGCGTGCGTGGTGAACGCCAAACTCTGGACGACCAGCTGCAAGTCGTGCAAGGCGTCGACCTGGAGCAAAAGTACGGCGTGTCCGTGAGCTCCGATTTGCAGCACGCGCTGGCGAATCGACCGGATGTGGTGTTCATCACCAATCCGAGCAGCCTGCACGTTCCGGTCGCCCTCGAGGCCGCGCGTCAGGGGTGCCACTTGTTCATCGAGAAGCCGCTGTCGCACTCCCTCGCGCAAGTGAACGAACTCGTGGCGCTGTGTGAAGAACGGAAGCTCGTGACCTGCGTCGCCTACCAACTCCGATATCATCCGGGGTTTCTGCGGCTGCGCGCGTTGTTGAACGCAGGCGCGCTGGGCAAGCTGCTCTCCGTGCGCGCCGAGGTGGGCGAATACCTGCCAGGGTTTCACCCTTACGAAGACTATCGCCGGATGTACGCATCCAAGAGCGCGCTCGGTGGCGGCGTGACGCTCTCGCAAATTCACGAGCTCGACTATTTGTGCGCGCTGTTCGGCACGCCGAGGCGCGTGTTCTCGATGGGGGGACACGTGTCGTCACTCGAGATCGACGTGGACGACGTAGCCGTCTCGCTGCTCGAGTTTCGTCGCGCCGACGGCGGCCCGCTGTTCGTGGAACTCCACCAGGACTTCGTGCAGCGCCCAGCGCAGCGCAGCGTCACCGTGATCGGTGAACGCGGTAAGCTGGTCTGGAGCCTGAGCGGTCGCTCGTTCGAGCACTGCGACGAATCGGGGAAGGTGCTCGAGCGCCAGAGCTACGCCGAGTTTCCGCGCAACCAGGCGTTCTTGGACGAGCTGGCGAACTTCTTCGGTTGCGTGATCCGTGGGGAGCAATGCACGCCTTCCGTTCGTGAGGGCGCGCTCAGTTTGGAAGTGGCGGTCGCCCTCTTGGCTTCGCAGGCCGAGGGCGTTCAAAAGAAGATTGAAGGACACTTGCCATGAAGAAGGCCGAAGTGCTCGCGCTGATTCCGGCACGCGGCGGTTCGAAGTCCGTGCCCCGCAAGAACCTGCTGCCGATCGCCGGCAAGCCGCTGATCGCTTATTCGATTCGGCACGCGCTCGACTGTTCGCTGGTGACCCGGACCATCGTTTCGACGGACGATGACGAAATCGCCGAGGTTTCACGGCGGTTCGGGGCGGAGGTGCCTTTCCGTCGGCCTGCCGAAGCCGCGACCGACACTGCCACTGACTTGCAGGTGTTTCGGCACGCGTTGCTGTTCCTCCAAGAGCGCGGCTACACGCCCGAGTTGGTGGTCCATTTGCGTCCGACCGGGCCCGTGCGCCACGTGCAACTCATCGAGCGCGCGGTGAACCTGATGCTGCGTCACCCCGAGGCGGATAGTCTGCGCGCGGTAGGCCTCGCCGAACAAACCCCGTACAAGATGTGGCGCATCGAGGGCTCGTATCTGCGTCAGGCGTTGCCGCTCGAAGGCTATCCAGAGTCGCATTCGATGCCGCGGCAAAAGTTGCCCGCGGTCTACCATCAGAACGGCTACGTCGACATCGTGCGCCCGCGCACCATCCTCGAGATGGATTCGATGGTCGGGCAGACCGTCTTGCCATTCGTGATCGAGGGCAAGATCCACGAGCTCGATTACCCGGACCAGATCCCGGCCTTGGCCGCCGCCGTCGAGCGCTTCGAACGCGGGGAGCCGGACCCAGAACCCGAGAAACACAGGCATTCGGCATGAGCACGTCCCAAGTGGCGCCCGCGCGTACCAAGCTCGCTGCCTTCGACTTGTCGAGCCGCGTCATTCTGATCACCGGCGGCTCGGGTCTGCTCGGGGTGGAGCACGCCAAGGCCATCGCCGACGCGGGTGGCACGCCGGTGATTGCCGACCTTCGCAGCGAGGCCGCCAAGGATTGTGCCGCGACCATCCAGCGCGAATACGGGGTGCCCGCCAGCGCCGTCGAGCTCGATGTGACCTCGAGCGCGTCCTGCCAAGCTGCGCTCGCCAAAGTGCTCGAGCAGCACGGCCGTCTCGATGGCTTGGTCAACAACGCCGCGCACAACCCGAAGGTCGAGGGCAAGGGCCTCGCCGCGTCGCGCTTCGAAAATTTCGCGCTCGACGATTGGTCACGCGACTTGGCGGTGGGGCTCACCGGTGCCTTCTTGGTCAGTCAGGTATTCGGCGCACACATGGCCGCACACGGCGGTGGCGTGATCGTCAACATTGCCTCGGATCTGGGAGTCATCGCACCCGATCAGCGGATTTACCGGCGTCCGGGGCTCGCTGAATCGGAACAACCGGTTAAACCCGTGACGTATTCGGTCGTTAAAGGAGGGTTAGTGATGCTGACCAAGTACCTCGCGACCTACTGGGCGGAGCAGCGCGTGCGCGTGAATGCGCTCGTCCCGGGTGGCGTGTACGCCGGTCAGCCCGACGATTTCGTCGCGCGGCTCACGAACCTGATCCCCATGGGTCGCATGGCGAACCGGGACGAGTATCGCGCGGCGTTGGTTTTCCTGTGTTCGGACGCATCGTCGTACATGACAGGTTCGAATCTGGTCGTGGATGGAGGCCGAACATGCTGGTAAACCCGATCGAACTCTTGGCGCTCGACATCGATGGCGTGGTCACCGATGGCAAGGTCAGCGTGGGCGCGCACGGCGAGGAGACCAAAGGCATCGCTTTTCGCGATTTGGACGCGCTGGCCAAAGCGCGCCGTGAAGGCCTGAAGCTCGCGCTCGTGACGGGCGAGACCGGCGCGTTGCAAGCCGCGATCGCCGATCGGCTCAATGCCGATCTAGTGCTCTCCGGCGCCAAGGACAAAGTGTTGGCCTTGCGCACGCTTTCCGAGGAAATGGGCGTTCCGTTGGCGTCGATCTGCTTCGTCGGTGATGCGGATCGTGATGCTTTGGCATTTTCGGTCGTCGGTCTCGCGCTGTGTCCGGCGGATGCTTCGCCCGCTGCGCGCTCGAAGGCGCACCGCGTGCTCGAAGCGCGGGGCGGTGAGGGTGCCGTGGCGGAAGCCGTCGAACTCGTGTTGTGCGCTCGCGCGGCCCAAAGCCGCATGCCGGCGCACGAGCGTGCGTTGAAGCGCATCGTCGAAGACAGCATCCGCGCACACGAAAAGCTGCTTGCCGAGTCGCTTGCCGGCCTCGCCGAGATTGCGGAGCTGCTCGCGACCGCGCTGCGCACTGGACACAAGATCCTGTTCTGCGGCAATGGCGGCAGCGCCGCCGACGCACAGCACGTCGCGGCTGAACTCGTGGGGCGCTTTGCGATTGAGCGCGATCCGTACCCCGCGCTCGCGCTCACCACGGATACCTCGATCCTCACGGCCGTCGGCAATGACTGGGACTTCAAAGACGTCTTCGCGCGCCAAGTGCGGGCGCACGCGCGCCCGGGGGACGTCGTGGTCGGCATCAGCACCAGTGGTCGCTCGCCCAACGTGGTGCGTGCATTGGAAGCCGCGCGGGAAAAGGGCGCCATCGGCGTTGCGTTCACCGGTCGCAACGGCGGCCCGATCGCCAAAGCCGCCAAATTCGCCTTCAAGGCGCCCGAAGCCGCGACGCCGCGCGTGCAAGAGCTACACATCCTCGCCTGGCACGGGATCTGCGAAATCGTCGAAGCGGCGCTCCATGCCGAGCGCGCACCCGGCTTGGCCGAAACCGGCAGCTGATTCCGGGTTTGCAGGTACGCTCGGCGTCGAAGCGTGGCTCGCCACGAACTTCGACGCCGCGTTGCCGAACGCCTCGTCGAAGAAGCGCGGTCTCGATCGAGACGCGACGCCGAAGGCAGCGACGCCCTCAGTCGTGTCGCGTGACCATCAAAACCAAGAAGCAGCGCTACGCGGCGGAGATGGCGGCGAGCAGTTCGCTGACGGCGGGATCTTCGGGGGCGATGGCGGCGGCGTAGCGTGCTTCGACGGCCGCGTCGTTCTTGCGGTTGTCGGCGAGCAGGAGCCAGGCGAGCGTGACGTGGAATTGCAGCCCGAGGCTGGTGTCGTATCCGCGCAGTCGCTCGAAAACGTGGATGGCGAAGGCGTAATTTTGGCGCGCGGCGGAGGCTCGGGCGAGTCCGGTCGCGACCTCGAGATCGTCGGGGGCCAGGTTGACCGCGATGCGCCAGCTGTTCCAGGCGTCCGCGGGCGAGAGCTGCTCGGCAGCGAGCGCCAAGACCGTATGGGCCGAGCCATCGAGCGGATCGCGCTGGAGCGCATCGACGGCGAGGCGCAGCGCATCGTGGACTTCACCCGTCGCGAGCGCGACTCGCGCGAGGCCGCACAACGCGCGACCGTCGGTGTCGCTCAAGCTGTTGGCCTCGAAGTAGCAGCGCACGGCTCCGTCGCCGTCATTGGCGGCGAACGAGGTTTCGGCTTCGCCCAGGATGGCTTCGAGTTGAACCTCGGGGCGACTGCTTTGGCGGGCTCGCGCGAAGTCGGCGCGTGCAGCGCCGAGTTGGTTGCGCTGAGCCTGCTGAAAGCCTTCCACCAGGGCAAAAATGGCTGGGTCGGCGGAGCGCAGCGCGACGAGTGCCACGAAATTCGCGGCGGGGGCAGCTACCTCGTCGAGCTCGAAGCCCGAGCGGAGGAGGAGGCGAGTGAGGGAAGCTTGGGAGAACGCGGCGCGCGCGGGTGGCAACAGGCGCTGTGAGGCATGCGCCTTGGGCTCCGCGACGAACAGCTGTGAGCCTGCGGGCAGGCACGCGCGCAGGCCGCGCAGCGTCGCTTCCGGGCGCGCGAGGTGGCCGAGGACATCGATCAAGAAGGCCGCGTCGGCGCGGTCGACCGGTGAACCATGGCAGAGGTCAGCTTGCAAGAATTCCGCGCCCGCAACGTATTCGCGGGCAAATTCGAGCGCACGCGCGTCGCTGTCGAGCGCGCTCACGTGCGGCGCATACTCGCACAAAACACGTGTGCCGAGGCCCGAGCCCGCGCCCGCATCGAGCACGTGCTTGCCGCGGATCATCGGCGCGAACGACTCGTACAATGGCAGCGTGCTGGGCGCGACGCTGCGCAGTCCGGGGTAAGCGCGCTCGCGGCCGCGCAGCACGGGCACGCGTTTGCCGGAGGGGAATCGGGCTACGACCTCGGCCTCGCGTCGGCCGAATTCGTAGCTGGGATCGCGGGCGTTCTTGCCTTTCGCGGCTTGTCCGGGAGCGCTGGTCGTGGTCATCGTGCGCCTTGTGCCGCGTGGGCTTCTTGGATGGCTTTGGGGACCGCGATGGTCCACGCTTCACGCAGCGGGGTGAGCACGCGTGTGATTTCGTCGATGGCTTTGGTATCGGCTTTGCGACTCGCCGTTTGTAGCCGGTCGATACAGAAGCCGTACAGGGCGTCGAGCTGGCCGCACAGTTCCGGAGCGACGTCGTGGTCGAGGGCGATGGTCAGCTCGGATAGAATCGCGTGTGACTTGGACAGGAGCTCGCGGGCGCGCGCTTGCTGCTTGTTCTCGAAGCAGAGCTTGGCGCCGTTCAAGAAGCGAAACAGGCCGTCATACAGGGCGAGCAGCAATTCCCCCGGTGTCGAGGTAGCATTGCGAATTTGGGTGTAGCGTGCGGCGGCGACGGACTCGAGCATCGGAGGGGTCCCTTGGATCAGCCAGAACTGGAGCTATAGAGCTTGGTCAGGTAGCCCATGTCGGAGTTGTTCGAGGTGACGGAGGTGTCCATCGCCGCGAATTGTTTTTGCAGCAGAGTTTGGTAGCGATCGAGCCGATCTTGCTCGCGGTTCACGCTGTCGGTCATCGTCTTGACGCGGTTTTGTAGATCGGTTTGGTGTTGCGTGAGCAGCCCCGTACCGGTCTGGTTGTAGGCTTTGATGGCGCTGCCGAGCGTACCCATCACGCCGGTGCTGCCGCTGCCGGTGCCGGCAAACAGCGCGGTGACGGCGCTCGCGTCCGCGGTGACGGCGGCGTTGAGTTTGTTCGAGTCGAGCGCGAGCGTGCCGTCGCGTTGTAGGCTCAGACCGACCGAACCGAGCGTGTTGTATTTGCCGCTGCCAGTGACGGTCTGCAACGCCGTGCTCAGGCGATTGGTGATGCCGCGCAGGGTAGAATCACTCGCGAGCTCGGAGTTGGCTGCCTTCGTCGAACCCTTACCGGCGGCGGTGTTGATCTTGGACAGC
>Ga0164307_10000191_pt1 | contig 27935 bp, 21 predicted proteins | sample Whisoiple_243_MG_FD_110214 | JGI IMG/M metagenome (GOLD analysis project Ga0164307, IMG submission 110214) | Soil microbial communities amended with fresh organic matter from upstate New York, USA - Whitman soil sample_243_MG | ecosystem: Environmental > Terrestrial > Soil > Unclassified >...
CCGACGACGACCGTGCCAGTGACGGTGACCGCGAGCGAGCCGGAGAAGGCGAAGCCCAATTCACCGCCTGCGCCGCCAGCACCGCCAGCGCCGTCCAAGTCGACGACTGCCCCGACTCCACCGTTGGTTCCCGGCTATATACCGACGCTCGTGTCGACCGATGCGCCTCCGCCGCTTGTTTGGAGATGGAAGCGCTTTTCGACGGCGAACTATTTCATCACCGGGGTCGGCGGCGCGGTCACCTTGGCGATGGCGATCGTCCAGCCACGCGCGCAACACTCGCTGAGCTATGGCTTGAAGTTCGACGAAAGCGTGCGCAACGCGCTGCGGGTAGACACCTTACCGAATCGTTACATCTTCCGAGACGCTTCCGACGTGGGTCTGTCGTTGATGGTGTCTTGGCCATTCGTGGCCGACGCGCTCACCACCGCATGGTGGTACCGCGGCAGCCGTGAAGCGGCCCAGGAAATGGCCCTGATCGACCTGGAGACGCTCGCTGTCTCCGGCGCCATCCAAGGCGCAACCAACGTGCTCGTGAGCCGTGAACGCCCTTACGGTCGGGACTGCGGCTCCGCGGAGCTGCCGGGCGATGCCATCGACTGCACGGGTTCCGTTCACTATCGCAGCTTTTTCAGCGGGCACTCGGCGTTCAGCTTCACGAGCGCGGCATTGATCTGCATCCACCATTTCAAGAACGAGCTGCTCGGCCCGCCTTGGGACGCGCTGAGCTGCGCTGGCGGCTACGCCGTCGCAACCACGACCGCGAGCTTTCGCGTCGTGTCCGACATGCACTACGCGACCGACGTGCTCACCGGTGCGTTGATGGGCACGATCGTCGGCTACGGGATCCCCCTGCTCCACTACAGTCAGCACGACACGACGGCGACGACCTACGCCGGAGTGAAGCTGCATTTGGTGCCAGCGCCAGGCGGGCTCGGCCTGTTGGGGATCTTCTGATGCGCGCGCTACACTTCAGCTTGCAGGCGCTCGGCCTCGGCGCATTCTGGCTTTGCTTGGCGAGCTCGGTTGGAGCTGCCGAACCCGCAGGCGAGAAATTCCCGGACGCGAAGCCACCCCTCGGCCTCCTCCCGACGCCCGAAGACGCGCTGATGGATCCGCGCATGGCGCGCTCTTGGGGCACACTGCCGCCGCGCGCCTTCGTGGCCACCACGGTGGACGTGGGCTTCGTCTATTTACGACCGCGCTTGTCGCTCGGGTACGGTCGTCCGTTCACCGCGTGGGTTGGTTGGGACGCAAACCCGATCGCAACCCAAAATGGCTTGGGCGCATACACTGGCCTGCGGCTCGAGATCCCACACCTCGATTTTCGCATCGGTCCACGCTACTTCGCGTCCTTCAGCCACACCTATCTTCCGGCCCAGACCAGCTACTCTCGGCTGGATCTCGAGAGCACCTCGGGCAACCCTTCGCGCACGCTGACCTACGAGGCCGAGCTGGATCTCAACTTCGACTTGGGACCCGGCAAGGTGTTGCTGCGCGGTAGCGCGTCGTACGTGAGTGGCGTCCCCGATGGCTACAACGCGTTCGAAGAAACGCTGCACATCATCGTCGATCCGCCGCTGGTGTGGCGCGCGCGCTTGGCATACTCGTTCACCTTCGGTGCACGTAAGCAACACGGGATCGGGGCAGCCGTGGATCTGCTGGACGTGCCCAAACGCGACGATTCACGCACGATTCGCGTCGGCCCAATTTTGCGGCTCGCGCTCTCGCGCCGGGTCGACGTGCGCGGCAGCTTCATCTTTGCGGTCGTCAGCCCGGATCGCATCGGCCTTGCCGGCGGTGACTTCACCGAACTCGGGATTCGCTACCGCTGGGCCAGCGAATGAGCTTCGGCTGATTCGCTCAGCAAGCGGGCGTCAGGTCGCGCCCAGCGAAGAACTCAGCCACCAATGACTGCCAGGCGCGCGCGTTTTCGGCCGGACCGCATTTGAACGCTCGGCGCGAAAGCTTGCCTTTCGTGAGGAGCTCGCTCTGTTCCTTGAAGTAGCGCACAGCGAGTTCCGCCGCGTACTCGTGCACGGCGTTGCCGTTGTTTTGCTGGAAAGCGTAGTACGTCCCGCCGCGCACGAGCGTGTCGTTCGGCGCGTACGGCGCGAGACAGCCGAGCGTCGGTCGGGCCCCGCATTTCTCGAGAATCGCTCGGTAGTCCGTCTCCAGCTGGTGTGCGGACCAATCCCCATGAGCGTCGTCATTGAGGTGGAACAGCTCGTGGAACAAGGTCTCTCGAACCGCCTTTTCGCTCGTGTTCAGCGAACCTTCCACGTTGTACGTGACGGTCCAGTTTTGCGCGTAGGCGCTCGGTCGATGCTTGACGAGCGAGCGCACGAAGCGAAACTCGAGCGCTCGCCAGCGGTAGTTCGGTTTCGCTCGGCCATCGAAGAGCGCCTCGAAGAAGCGATCGATCGCGGTTGCGCCGTGGCTGACCCATAGCAAATGCTTGCGATAACCGTTGAGCGGTAGCTGTGGCACGAGGTGGAGCGTGCCCCGAAAACCGCCATCCATGACTTCTTCGGGGCCGACCCCTGCAACGTCACCTGTGGTCTGAAACAGCGCTAGCGCGAGTCGACTAGCTTCGGTATCGGCGCGATAGCCGTGCTCGAGCAAGCAGGGCACGTCGTCGCAGTTCGCGGAGGTCGGCAGCAATTGCTTTGCCGCCGCGAGCCCCACCGTCGGTGTTGCGGGCGTAGCTGCTAGGCAAGCGAACGCAAGGAGCGATAAGTGCCGGCGCATTTTCGTATTTCGACACGCGAAGGCGGGCAATCATTGGGCCCGCTGGGCGAGCGCTAGCGTGTCTTCATGTAGATTGCGTAGCCGAACTCCTTGCGTTCCAGGACTTTGCGATAGTGCCCGCGCTCGTACTTGGGCCACAAGGCCTTGGAGGCCGGCTCCATGTTGATTTTGAGCACCAGGTCAGGAAGCTGCCCAGGATCACCGAAGGTCTCCCGCATCAATCGCGTTCGTTGAGCCGCGGGGATGCCCCAAATGATCCACTGCGTCCACGTTCTCGAGCGAAGCTTCGTCGAAAGGTAGCCGAGCGGAAACGCGTCGAAGATGGTCAAGGAGCCAGCGCTCGCCTCGAAGCTCTTCAGATCGCGGTGGATCGTCTCGCACAGCGCTGCGTCGCTGCTGGTGCCGATCGTTCCGCGCATCGGTCCGGCCTTCACGCGCGTGTCCAAACTGCTGAAAGTCACTCCCGATTGATCGTAGAAGTACGAAAATAGGCTGTCTACCTCGATTCCGAGACACGCGCCGGCGAAACCGAGCAAGGCGAGTTGATAGCCGACGCGCGCAGCTGGGTTCCTCAGGGCGCGAGCATCCAACAATGCGCCCAGGGCGGCGATGCCGGACACCACGGCGCCCAGCGCGCCCAGCAACGTGGCGAGCCAATCATTCGAGCTCGTGTAGGTGACTGCGAGCATCGACAACACCGACGGCGCCCAAACCAGCACCAGCAAGAAGCGCCCGTGCGGCCAGTCGCGATTGAGCGCGACGCACACCGGAGCCAAAACCGGGATTGCCATGAAGAAGAACATGGCCGGTGTGACCGCGCCGAGGCCGAAGCCCACTCGGTAGCACGCGATACACAAGAGAGCGCTTACTGGCGCGATCAGCCAAACTCCGCGACGGAGCCAGTAGCAGGCGAGCGGCACGAGCACGAATACCGCGCTGAAAGCGAGCAAGGCGGGGCGCCACGCCCAAGCGTAGGAGTGATAAAAATCCAGCTTCGCGAGGCCGCTGAGGGTGCCATAACCCTGGCCGAGCTGCAGCGAATGCAGTCGTTCGTACCTCTCGCCGGCCAGCCAAAATCCGAACGGCACGAACACCAAAAGCGCCGCCGCGACGGCCGCACCCAGCCCCCAAAATCCGCTCTTCAGCGTTGCGCGTGGGGTTTTCCAATACAACCACGCGACAACCGATAAGTTGTAGGGCAAGAACGCGACGACCAGGCCTGGGTAACAGAAGACCGCCGTCAGGAAGAACAGGTTCGCGACGAACAAGCCGCGGCCAGGACTTGCTTCGAGCAGGGCGTGTGCCGTCAAGAGCACCCCGCACATGAAGCCGAGCGCGCCCATGCTGTTGTAGCTGAGAGCAAGCAGATTGAAGTAGCCGAAGCTCACCAGGAGCGCCCCCGCCCAGCAAGCCGCGCTGAAATTGACGATTCGCCTGACTAGGCGGTACGCGAGGAACGAAGTGAAACCGATGTACACGAGGTACAAGTACCGGTTGAACAAGATGATGCCGTCGGATGAGCCGGCCAAGCTGAGATACAGCCGATACAGCGGCAACAACAGCAGGCCCGCGTTTTGATGGACCGTCCGCTCGTCGATGTACGGCTGGTTGCCGATCAAGAACGAGTAGGGCATCGCGCTATAGAAGGCTTCGTCGCGGTGATTGACCCCGTAGGGGATGCGATACCGGAGCACGGCAAGCGCACCTAGCCACGAAATCAAGCTCAGCAACTCGGTGCTCGATAGTTGCCGGATTTTGCGCCAGATTGCCCACATAAGTGCGCGCACCGTAGCTCAAAGAATCACGACACGCCGAGAAAAACGGCGCTTCGCACACTTCCTCGTCGAGGGGCGGCTGGGGCTCGACGTCGGCCCCAGCCAAGGCTAAGAGCGATACGCCTATCCCACGGAGAACGGTCATGCGCTTCATGGTCATGCACAAGGTCGACGCCAAGATGGAAGCGGGGGGCCCACCCGACGCGCACATCATTCAAAGTATGGGTGCGCTCGTGCAAGAAAGCCTGAAAAATCGCGTGTTCATCACGGGCGCGGGATTGCACCGGAGCGAAAAGCGTGTCCGCGTCAAGAGCAGCGCCGGTCGTTGTCTCGTGTCACCCGGCCCGTACGGCGGTGAGAACGAGCTGCTCGCGTCCTACGCGATGATCAAGGTGAAGTCTCTCGCGGATGCCGTAGAACACGCGCAGCGCTGTGCGCTGGCGGAGGGCGATTGCGAAATCGAAGTGGGGCCAGTCGTGGAGGCGTGGGATTTGGGCATCGTGCCCAAGCCCACCGGTGATATTCCGCTGCAAGCCTTGTTACTCACCAAGGCGGACGCGGCTTTCGAACGCGGCGCGCGCTCGAAAGAGCAACAGGCCGCTGCGCTCCAGACGCTGAGCGAATCACTCGCTGACAATGGCGCGTTGCTGGCGACCGGCACGCTGGCTCCGAGCTCCAAAGGCGTGCGCGCGAAGCCGGGCGCAGGCAAACGCACTTGGATCGACGGCCCTTTTACGGAATCGAAAGAATTGATCGCGGGGTTCTCGATCCTCGACGTCCCCAGTTTGCGTGATGCGATCGCCTGGGCCGATCGTTATGCAACCATCCTCACCGAGTCCGAGGTGGACGTTCGCGAGTTGGTCGACGGCTGAGGCATTCCGAGTCACGTAGGTGACTTTCGGCCTCTGACGCCACGGCACCTACACGACATCGCTGTCACGCCGCACGCGTCGAGCTCGCCCGCTCTTCACGGCGGGCGAGAGGACTCGTCGCGCCATTTCGGCCTAGATATCGACGGTTCCGGGTGGCCTACCCAGTCCAGTTGAATCGGCGCGCCCGCTACCTCGTCGGAACTCAGACGCTGGCCCACTTTCTGCCTAGGACGAACGAGCTGCAGGATCGAAATGCGAAATTCGTCCGTATTTCAACCCGTCGTTGCTCCGTTCCAGCCGTCTGGCGGGCACGGTGAACGACACCTTTTGTCACACTGAGTCGGGAAGTCACCACATGAAGAGCCTTAATCAATTCACTATCAAGCGCGCGTTCTCCACGGTTGGCATAGTCGGCCTTTTGGCCATGCTTGCGGGCGCGGGTTGCAGTGCCACGGATGGCACGGGTACCCCCACGAGCTGCACGGGCCTCGACACCACCGTCAGCGCGCAAGCGACGGTGAAAGCGTTCGGACAGGCCAGCGGCGCGCTCCGGCAAGCCGCGCAAGACGTGGAGGCCAAGTGGCTTTCGACCTGCAATGCGATCAACGCGGACTTGGGCGAGGACACGAGCAAGAAGACTGCGGCTGAAGCTTGCGCGGTGGTCAACACGCGCATCAACCAGGCGCACGCCACGGTGACCCTCGACGTGAAGTCGGAGTGTCACGCCGATGTGAGTGTGCAGGGCGAGTGCCAGGCCAATTGCAACCTGCCCAATTGTGACGTCAAAGCCAAGTGTGAGCCTGGCAAGCTCGTGGTGGAGTGCAACGGCTCTTGCTCGGGTGAATGCGACGTGCAGGCGCCCAGCGCCGCATGTACTGGCACTTGCTCTGGAAAGTGCACCGCGGACGTTGCCGTGCAGTGTAGCGGCTCGTGTACCGGTGACTGCTCGGATCTGGCCTGGAACGGCACGTGCGACGCGGGTTGTGAAGCCAATTTCAGCGGCAGCTGCGGTGGCTCTTGCACGGGCAAGTGCGACGGCAAAGACTCCACCGGCACGTGCGCCGGCAAGTGCGAAGGTAAGTGTTCGGCGCAAGCGAGCGGCAGCTGTTCTGCGAAGTGTACGGGTCAGTTCAGTGGGAGTTGCAAAGCCGAATGCAAGGGCTCGTGTGAAGTCGCGGGTGGCGCGCAATGCAGCGGCAAGTGCGAAGGCACCTGCACGTATGCCCCAGGCAAGGCTGATTGCAACGGTGAATGCCACGGGGACTGCAGCGCCGAGGTCAAGCCGCCTTCTTGCGAAGGCACCTTGAACTGCGAAGGCGCCGCCGAGTGTCAAGCTTCCTGCAAGGGCTCGGCCACTGCAAAAGCCAGGTGTGAATCTTCGGCGAACCTCGTCGTTCAGGGCGATGACGAGCTGTACGGCGCGCTTCAGGCGCACATCGGTGACATCAAGGCCGCGTTCGCGATGACCCTTGCGCTCAAGGATCCGATCGCCGATTTGGCTAGCAAGACGGTCGCGACCTTCAGCGCGCTCGGTCAGATCGGCGCTTCTGGCGTCGCTTGCGCGACGTCGTCGATCGCCATCGCCGCAGAAGCGCAGGTGAGCATCAGCGCGTCGGTGAGCGCCAGCGCGAGCATCCAAGGCAAGGGCGAGGCCAGCACCAACTGAGCTTCCCTCCGCGCTGACGGCGAAAAGGGTCACCTCGACCAGGCTACGCGCGGCGTGAGTCTGGAAGAGGTGGCCTGCCTGAGGGGCTTGGATAAGTTAGGCTGTCGGCGGAGAAATGACGCATTTCATCGCCGACGCAAATCTTCGTACGCTGCTGCAAGTCGACACCCTGCTCGTCTTGGGCTTGATGTCGATGAGCAATTATACCTCCGTGCTTCGTCTCACCCGTAAGGTTTATGCGACGCCGGAGGACTACGCATTGTTCCGCAGGACATCAACTGCAGGAGCGCTGGATTCCGGTGACCCGATCGAGCGCTCGCGGCGCATTCATCGCAACCACCTGGAGAACGTGCTGCCGTTCATCGCGCTCAGCGGGTTGTACGCGCTCACGGAGCCGGAGCATGCGCTCTTCGCTAGCCTACTTTGGGCATTTCTCGCGTTGCGCGTCTCGTACACGGTGTTTTACAGCCGCGCGATGCAGCCGCACCGAACCGTCGCGTACACCCTGGCGGCGGTGATTCAATTCAGCATCGCGTCCTTCACGCTGTTCGCGGCGTTTTCGTCGTGAGACGCGCTTATCGTTCAGATGCCATGATTCAGACCACGCCGCCTCGCGTGCTATTTCTGTGCAGCGGTAACTACTACCGCAGCCGATTCGCCGAGCACTTTTTCAACCACTTGGCGGAGACCGAGAACTTGGCGTACCGCGCGGATTCGGCTGGACTGTGGCCGGAGTGTCACACGCACAATCCGGGGCCGATGTCGCCTCACACGCTCGCCGCGCTCGCTGCGCGTGGCGTGTGCTTGCCGCCGACACTGCGTTTGCCGCGGGATGTGCAGGCATCCGACATCGAGAGCTCGGCGCTCACGATCGCGCTGAAAGAACTCGAGCACCGCCCGATCGTCGCGCAGCGGTTTCCCGCATTGCTCGAGCGCGTCGAGTTTTGGCACGTCCACGACGTGGGTGATGCGCCACCCAGCGTCGCGTTGCCGATGATCGACCGCTTGGTGCGTGAGCTCGTTCAACGCCTGCGCACTTGAAGCGACAGCTCACGACGGCGACTCAGATCCCGTAATCCTTGGTGTTGCTGACCGGTTTGCTGGGCAGCGCGCCTTTGCTCGAGGGACGGAGCGCGTTGGGATTGTTTGCCGGCACCGCGTTGCTCGGCTCCGCAGTCGCGCGCGGAGCCGGGGCGTTACGGGTTTGATCCTCGGCAACTGGAGTGGGTTCGGGCGTCGGGAGTACCGGCGCGGCTGCGGCAATCGGAGCGCGCTCCGTCTGTTTGAGGTCGCTCGGTTTGACCTCTGGTGTGTCAACGCTGCTGAGGCTAGCGATCAGTGCAATTGCCAGGGCAACGACCGCCACGACCCCGAGTGCGATCAAGGAATGCCGCGGAGACCAGCTGCGAAACTTGGCCACGTCGCTGAGCGGGATCGATTCGAGCCTCGAGCGCGCGACTACCGCAGATGACGAAATCAGCCCTCGAGAAGCGGGCGACGGAGCAACGAGCCCTGCACCTGCGAAAGTCGGCAAGGGCGGGGGCAGCCTCGACGATGGCGGAGCGCTCGCGGGCGCAGCTTCACTCGGGGCGATCGCGGCGGCAGGTGTTCCCAATGACGTCAGCGTTTTCCGACGGTGCGAAGCGGGCACGTGTTCCCCCACTCCGATGAGTGTCGCAAACGGCGACTTGGGGTTCACGTTGCGTTGCGATTCGGGATCGCGTGGCGATGTCGATGACGTGGGCGGCGCAGGCGTGACTGAACGCGGCGCAGGCGTGACTGAACGCGGCGCAGGCGTGACTGAACGCGGCGCAGGCGTGACTGAACGCGGCGCAGGCGTGGACGAGCGCACACTGGGCGTCGCCAACGGGAACCCGTTGCGCGATGAGGGAGGCGCGCTCACGCTCACGGGTGCTACCGGCAGGTTGACACTGGGGAAGGTCGAGCTGCGCGTTGGGATCGGGCGTTGCTGCGCAACCGAACCGTGCGAACGCAACTGTGGCCCAAAAAATGCGGCAATTTCACTATGGGTGGCCACACGCTCGCGGGCAACGATGGCGATGGCAGTTGCGAGCTCCGCACAATCCGCGAAGCGCTGGTACGGATCGACGGACAGCGCGCGGGCTGCGATCGACTTGAGCGGAATTGCCCAAGCGAGTTCAGGGGGCAGTTGCGGCATTGGCAACTTCTCTCCCATCAAGCGCTCGACGATCGCGTCTGCGTTGGTTTCGCTGAACAGCCGGCGCCCTGCGAGCGCCTCCCAGAGCAACACGCCCGCGCTGAACACGTCTGCGCGCGCGTCGACGGTGTCACCGAGCAGCCGTTCGGGTGCGAGGTGGCCGACGGCTTCCGCTGGCGGTCGGGCTGCCGCAACCGAGTGGCGTGTCGTCAACGGCACCAAGCGACACACGCCTTCGGGGTCCACGCGGAGCTGCGGCAACGCGACTTCGCCATGCGCAAAATCCACACCCTCGGCATCGAAGGTGTCATGGAGTGCGGTCAGCCCGCGCAGAACGTCGAGCAACATGCGCAGCGCGCGACTCAAGCCGTAACCCGCGAAGCCGCGATCTGCGGGGAGCTCGAGCCAGCTGGCGGCAATCGGATCGATTGAATACCCCAGCTCGTCCCGTTGCATCGGCACCAGGCGCGCATGGACTCGCGACAGCGCGAGTTGCATGGCGAACGGGTCAGCCGACTCGGGCCGGGCGCGGGTGGAGCGGTTCATGCTCGATTGGGAGAGGGCCATGCTTGGGGAATGCTTCTCGGACAAAACGTCGAATCTCGAATCCTTCGCACATTGGCCCGCGCAGCGTTTCGAGACGATTGCGCAAGCGGGGCCAGCCGTGGCGGTTGTGGAACGGTGCCCTTTCCCGCGGATTTTGGCCAGCGTTTCAGGCACGCACCGGACATTTAGTTGTAAACCCCACGTTTGTCGGTGGTGTGCGCCGTGACGCGTTTTCACGTGCGTCACAGAAGGGTGCTGAGAGTGCTTTTTCCAGGTTACTAGGCGCGCCGCGCTCGCGGGCCCTAACCTAATGTGCAGTAGTCGCCCGCTGCGCGACTCAGTGGTTGGCGTCCGAGGCTGCTGCGCAGATCGCGAACAGCCGTCTGAGCTTGCGCGCGTGGTCTGGACAGGCTTGGTTGACCCAATTGATTCGTCCGCGAAGGTACTCGAGAAAATTTGGGTGTCGATCACGGTTTTGACTCGCCAATCCGTAGCGCACGGAGTTACTGAGGATGGCTTCGAGTTGTTTGCGTTCAGCCCGTGACACGGCAGGCTGCACATTGGTCACCAAGCCGAGCAGGTGTTGCTGCACGCCCCGTCGCATCAGCCGCGTTTTGCGGTGATTGATGGAAAAGCCTTCTTCCAGCGCGATCGCACCCACCAAAGGTTCGAAGCGCGCTGTGTGCCGCGCAAACTCAGCGCCTCCGGAGAACACCAAATCGTCTGCATAACGACCGTAACGTGCGCCGACCGAGCGCGCCGCGTGCGTCAGGCGAACGTCAAAGTGAAACGCCGCGAGGTTCGCCAAGGCCGGCGAGCAAGGGGCGCCCTGCGCCAGGTGCCGTGCGGCCAGACGCTGCTTGAGTCGTTCCCGAGCCGCCAAAGCGTGAACATCGCGAAACTCGCAGAAGCCAAGGTTCGGCAGCGAGGCTCGCACGGCCGAAGGCGTAATGGTCGTGCACAAGCCGGTCAATGAGCGCGCCACTTCATCTGGATAGCCGAGCGCGCGAAACACTCGGCGAACGCGTGCGGCACCAATCGAAGCAAAGAATTCCTCCAGATCCAAACGAAGGAGCACGGTTTGCCCACTGTGCTCGCGCGCCAAGGACAGTGCAGAACGCCCGCGCACGAAACCATGCGCTGCTTCGTGCACGGGAACCGGGTCGAGCAACTCGTGCACGATTCGGCGTTGTAACTCCTTCAGTCGAGACTTGGGTGCTTCGAGCAAACGGTGTCCGCCGCGGCGTTTGGGCAGCCATCGGAACGAATAGTGCTGGAGCGCGCGCTCCTCAGTGCGGGCGTTGCGCTGTTTCAGATCTGCGAACCAGTCGAGCTCGGAGTCGCCCAAGCCACACCAAGCGGCTAGTTCGCGGCGGTTCCGCAACGCGGGTACTGGCCATGGTGTGTACCCCATACTCGACTGGGCCGTGCACACGACGGCGAGGGACGGGCGGCGCGCCCCGGCAACGAAGGCGGCGCGAAACGCGGCGGACTCTGCGATCAGCGTGCGTAGCGCCGGTAGGTCATCGCTGGGCGGCTCGCGAAATTGCGTGAGCACTCGGTGCACCACGCGCTCCGCCCAAGCCGGTTTCGAGCCGAGCACGCGTTCGGAAGCCGCGTGCAGTTCGCGCTTACCCCAAGGGCCGCTCAAGAACGCCAAGGCCAGCGCTTGCGCGATCACTTCGGGCTCAGCCACGAGCCTCGAAACTGCGGTGGCAACCCTCAACCTGTCTGGTCATGCGCGACCGGTTCTCCGTGTGAGCGGAGCGGAGGTCTCGCGGTGTCGGGATCGAGTGATGGTGATCCTCCGGGGTAGCCCCGGAGAGCCAGGATTCGAAAATCCCAGCCTGCTTGAGCAGTCGCCACCGCATTGCTCGTTTCCATATCATCGAACGACGGAGCGGTGATTGCCGGGTTATCTCCTGGTAGAACGGCTGGCCACTTCGCCGAGGATTGGTGCTCCCGTTCATGCAGGTGCACTTTTCGCGATCATGGATGCTCGCCCCGGCCATTGGTGGGTACGATGGCTGAACAAAGGCGGATGACGGAAGGTCCTTATTTTCGTGGCTCGGTCCGGTTTTGGGCTTTGGGTCTGGGGTTCGTGGCGGCGTGCAGCTCGTCGGAGCGCAACGCGGTGGATGAGCCGTTGCCCCCCAGCTTTTTCGGTGGCGGCGCCCCGGCGATCGTGCAGCCGACGCTTGCAGGGGCGAGTTCGACCCCGGTCGCGGGCAGCGGAGGACAGGGCGGCAGCGCATTGACCGACCCTTGTGCCAACGTGCCCGAAGGCCAGCTGGCGCTGATCGACGACTTCGAGGACAACGATCAAGACGCCGTTCCCGAGCCGGAGCGCGAAGCGTATTGGTTTCCGCTCAAGGATGATGAAGCGAGCACCGGCGTGCTGGTGCCCGAGAAGGAGTTTCGCGGCGGGGTGGCCGGCGGCGCCCACGGCTCGGCGCAAGCAGCGCACATTACCGCTTCGGGGTTCACCGTTTGGGGTGCGGCGTTTGCTGCAAATATCAGTCACCTGCAGGACGGCATTCGCTGCCCATTCAACGCACGGCACTTTTCCGGCTATCGCTTCTACGCGCGGGGCTCAGGCCGAGTTTACGTGATGTTGCAGATCCCCGCGGTGATCGACGAGCAGTACGGCGGTACGTGTCGTCCGAGCGCAGGCGACGTTTGTTACGATGCGCACGGCATGTGGATCACGTTGACGCCGGACTGGAAGACTTACTCCTACAAGTGGAGTGATTTCAAACAACGCGGCTTCGGCAAGCAAGCACCGTTCAACCCCGGCACGATCATGAGCCTGCAATTCAGCTTCGAAAAGGAGCAACAGCCCGTCGACTTTTGGCTGGATGACGTGAGCTTTGATGATGGCTCGCCATTCCCGCCGCCGGGTAGCGTGGGGACTGCGGGCGCTGGAGGCCTGGGCGGTTCTGGAGGCCTGGGCGGCGCGAGCGGTGGCGGCGGTGAGCTGGGCGGTTTCGGGGGGCTGGGCGGTGCGAGCGGTGCGAGCGGCGCGAGCGGCGTGGGCGGCGTGGGCGGCGCGGGTGGCGCAGGAGGAATTGGCGGGTCGAGCGGCGCGGCGCAGGCCGGCGGGGCGGGTCTGCAGAGTTCCGCGGGGAATGGTGCGGGCGGCGCGGGCGGTGGCGCCGGTCAAGGCAGCCCATGACTTCAGCCCGGATCTTTTGTGGCTCGCTGATTGCGCTCGCGTTGGGCTGCGGCAACGTGGAGCCTACACCGAGTGAGCGTGCTCCGGAGCGTAGCCTCGAGCCCGCGCTGCGTCGCTTGAGCACTGCCGAGATCGATACGACGGCGCAAAGGCTGACGGGCAGCGTGTCGAATTTGGCGCGCGCCTTACCGCCGGACGCACGACAGTCCGACTATTCGCGCAACGTCGCGCAGAGTGTCGATTCACTGCTGCTGGGTCAGCTCTTCGACGAATCGCGCAGCGCGACGGAGCGACTGGATTTGAGCCTGCCCCAGTTTCCGCCCTGCGCGCCAACCGCGCTCGCCAGCGATCGAGCCTGTGCCGAGACCATCGTGACTCAGCTCGCGCGCTGGGCTTTTCGACGCTCTGCGAGCGCGAGTGAGATCGAACGATTGCTCGGGTTGTTCACGCTCGGTGCCGAAGGAGCCGACTTCAAGAGCGGCATCGCGCTGGTCGTGCGCGGCTTGCTGGGCTCTCCCAAGTTCCTCTACGCGACCACGCTCGGGAGTGGCACTGGCGCGACCCGGCTGACCAATGAGGAGCTCGGCAGCGAGCTCTCGCTCTTGATCAGCGGCGATCCGCCGGACAACGAGCTGATCACGGCTGCGTCGCGAGGCGAACTCGTTTCTGGCCTCGAGCGTGAACGGCAAGCACTGCGCCTATTGCAGATGGGCCAAGCGCGATATCTCTATCGCCGCTTCGTGCAAGAGTGGCTGGGTTTGGTCGCCCTCGACGGGCTCGCCAAGTCCAGTCAGGTGATCAGCGGCTTTCCTGCGCTGCGCGACGCGATGGTCGATGAGACCAATGAATTCGTGGATGACGTGTTCAGTCACCAAGCGGGCTCGGTCGCGGCGCTCTTGGTTGGCGGCTATAGCATCGTTCCCGAGCCGCTCGCCGGCTTTTACGGCATTCAGCCGACCGCGCCCGGAGCCCGCGTCAACCTGACCGGACTCGGTCGAGTCGGCATTTTGCAGCAAGCGAGCTTCCTCGCTACCTTCGCGCACGAGTCCGAGAGCGCGCCAGTGCTGCGGGGCAAAGCCATTCTGACGCGCCTTTTGTGTCTGGATTTTCCGAAGCCTACCGATCTCGGCGTCGACATCGTGTTTCCCCCTGCCGACGCGACGGCCACCACCCGTGAACGCTACGGGCGGCACGCAACGGATCCGGCCTGCCGCGGCTGCCACGCCACGCTCGACGGCGTAGGTTTCGTGTTCGAAAACTTCGACGCCGCGGGCAAGCTTCGAACCAGCGAATCGGGGCGTCCCATCGACACGAGCGGTAGCGTTCAACTCGATGGGCGACTGCTCTCGCTCACTGACAGCGCAGCGCTCTCCAGCGCGCTCGCCAACTCCGAGCAAGTGCGGCAGTGCGCGGCGCGCCAAGTCGTGCGCTTCGCCGCCGGGAAGAGCGATGCATCGGTCGAACAAGCCTTCGTGGAGTCCCTGAAGCACGAGAGCCTCGAACGAAGAGCCACGTTCTTGGGACTATTTTTGGAGTTCGTGAAGAGCGACTGGTTTGCCTGGAGAAAGCCGCAATGATTCGCCAAAGCTCGTTGCCCATCAGCCGACGCGCAGCACTCACTGCTTTGGGAGCTGGCGCGACCCTAGCCGCGCTCTTTCCCAAGCCGCGTGCATTGCACGCGGCGCCCGCACCAGCCAAGTACTTCATCGGGGTGTACATGCCGCACGGTATGGCTCGCGAATTTTGGGTTCCCAAGCCCGGCTTTGAGATCTCGTACGAAGGCAGCTCGCTCGCGCCATTCGACGACGCCGCGACGTATGGTCGAAGCTTCCGCGATCAAATCGTGGCACTCGAGGGCCTCGACCTCACGGCCGGTTTGCGCTCCTCCACAGTTGGTCATGACGCTTCCCGCGTCATTCTCACCGGCAGCGGCACGAACGGCCAGAATGCGTCCATCGATCAATTCCTCGCGATTGAGCAAGGCTTGGGTCAACAGACGCCGCTCGCGAGTCTGGTGCTCGGTGTCGGCAACGCGGCTCCCGCTCTGCAGTGGTGCATCTCGTACGCCAAGGGTGGGACGGCGCTGCCCAAGATCATCGACCCGTTGGCCACCTTCAATCATGCGTTCGGCCAATTTCTAGTGGATCCCGAGCCCGCTGCGGCGGCCCGCGCCGCTCGTGAACAGCGCCTAGGCAAGAGCCTACTCGACTATTGGACGACCGATCTCGCCGAGCTCAGCGCGCGCTCCCCGCAGACCGAACGCGACAAGCTCGACCAGCACTCGACCGCCCTGCGTGAACTCGAAAAGCGCGTACTCGGGCAGACCGTGACGTGTGCCGTTCCCGTTCGACCAGACGCAACTCAGTTCCCCAAGGTTGGTTCATACCAAGGTGGCGAACCGTACTTCGACGTCGTGACCAATCTGCAGATCGACCTCATGGTGCAGGCGCTCGCGTGCGATGTCACTCGCATCAGCACGTTGTTTTTGGCCGATCTCAGCCGCACGCATTTCGACACCCAATTGCCGGAAGACGTCCATACGGACGTCGCCCATCGCTATGCGAGCGCGGGTCGCAGCGGCATGGGTAGCAGTGATGCTGCTTCGCAGGCTCGGCTCGCTCGCCAAAATCACTACGTTTACGGCAAGATCGCGCGCATCCTGCAGCGCCTCTCGGAAGCCTCGTTGCTCGATCAAACCGTGCTCGTCGCCATGAGCGACATGGGCGATCCGGCCAAGCATAGCTCACGTCAGGTTCCCACGCTGCTCGCAGGCGGCTGGGGTGGCGCTTTGCGTGCGGGGCGGCACATCGATCTCGGCGCGGACGGCACGCCGAGCAATCGCCTGCTCGTCTCCATTCAGCAAGCCTTCGGCGTCGAGAGCAACTCCTATGGACAATCGACGGATCCGAGCATTCTGAGTGGAACGCTCGCGCTCACGTAGCGCGCCCGCCCGCATCCGCGGCGTGCTTGGGGCGTCGCTGATGCGCGAAATATTTCGATACGCTCGCCGCTGAAAGTCGCCGCGGCGCGACGCATCGGACGCACTAGGAGGTATCCCAATGATATCCTGTGGTGCAGGCCGGAGCCGCGCATTGCGCGTCGCTCGGAGCTGTGGGTGTGCGTGTGCGATCTGGAGCGGCGTTGCGTCGGCGCAAAATAGCGGTTTGGAGCCAGCGTGGACGTCGTCCTCATCGAGCGACCGCGCCGATCGACCGAGCAACGGTGAACGCGAGCATCGCACCAAGCGCACGGATCACGTGCGGCTGGGCGCGCTCGTCAGCGCCGGTTTCCCTCGGCCCTTGGCGATCGAGGGCCTGGTCAAAGTCGAGCGGTTGGTGGCGCTCGGTCTCGAATACAGCACGTTGCCCGGGGCTACGGTCTCCGATGTACACTTCGGTTGCTCGGCGATCGCCGGCAGTGCGCGCGTGTTCCCCTTGCGCGGCGCATTCTTTCTCGGACTGCGCGGAGGGCGCCAACACTTGAGCGCGGCCGCCTCCGTCACCGGCTATGGTTACACCGTCCCCATCTCGCTCGAGGTCGACACCCTCTTCATCAACCCACAAGTGGGCTTCCTCTGGACCTGGGATCCAGGCATCACGCTCGGCATCGACGCTGGCCTACAGATCCCGATCTCCAGCACGACCTCGAGCGTTCTCGCCAACTCGACGATGCCCAGCGCTGTCCAACAAGCCGTTTCCCCGGTGCAGTCCACATTGGAGAACGTCGCTGGCGCCGTTGGCCAAACCGTCCTCCCGACAGTGGACCTAGTAAAATTCGGCATGCTCTTCTGACCGCAACGCAATGTCTCCGAAGAGGCGGCGCTCCCCCGAGGATTCATCGCATTTCGCCGAAATTAAACGACTGTTCCTGTGATTCGTCGGACACCGCGCAACAGCGACCCTTGCGCTTCGGAGCACCGCCCTCGCGCGAAGAAGGTGCTTTGTTTGCACAGTATCTTTCGATCGACGAGAACGCTCCCCGGTTACGGCCCGCGAATGGCAGGCTGGTGGTAGTCGAACCAACGAACTCACTGACCGTCGCCCGATGATCGCGGGTCGAGTCGCCCGGCTGGCGAGGCGCGACGAACGCGCAGCCATCGCCGGCCCCAACGTTCCAGCAATCGAAGTCGAGGCAGCGAGCGCTCGAGGATTCGGCACGAGAGCTACGCGCCGCCATGCGGCTTTCCACGCCCGCTTACCCAAAACCCCCGCGAGCAGTTCAGGCCTGCGCCGGATCTTGTTTATAGAATGTCGCCAATTCTTGGTAGAGCTCGGGGTGTCGGCGCTTGAGGGCGCGCGGCTTTTCGAAGAACATTTCGGTCAGCACCGCGAAAAATTCGGCGGCGTTCGTGGCGCCGTAGGGATCGATGTCGCTGCTTCGTCCAGCGTGCAAGCGTTGCGAGAGCTCCTCGAATTCGTCCCCCAAAACGTGTGCCCAGGAGGTGTAGCGCGCGCGCGGACCGAGCTCGGGGGTGCCGTTCATCACGCCGTCTTCGCTGTCGAGCTGGTGCGCGAATTCGTGCAGCACCACGTTCTGCCCGTCGCGCGGTTGTGCTGCACCAGACAGCACGTGATCCCACGCCAGCACCACCAGCCCACGTTGCCACGACTCACCCAGTCGAGTCTGCTCCTCTTGGATGACGACCGCGCCGTCGTGCTGTTCGGTGGGTACGCGATAAGCGCTCGGATAGACGAGGATTGAGTCCACGTTTGGATAAATGTCCGTTTGGCGATGAAGCAACAGCAAACAAGCCTGTCCGGCGATGGTCAGCTTGATTTCGTCGTCGAGCGAGAGCCCTCCGCAACCTTCGAACGACTTTTCGGCGAGGAAGATGCGTACCAAGCCCTCGAGCTCGCTGCGATCTTCGGCGCTCAGACTCTTGAGGTACGGAATATTCTTGTCGAGGAGCGCGCGCTCTTCGAGACTCAGGGGTTGCGCGCGGAGCGCTTCGCGGCGGCGGTTTTTGAAGAAGTCGAACATGTGCCAGGCGCCCTTCTAGCGGGCCCTGGGCCGTTCGCCTACGTGCGCGCGGAAAGCTGGGATATCACAGGCCGTATCGGCCGCTCACGGGATCCGCGGGTGGTGGGTTCGTTACGCTCTCCGTCGTTTCGGTTGCGGAGGTCATGGGGGCTTCACTGAGCGCTTCACTCGTGGTCACCGCCGCTGGTTCGAGGTCTGGCGAGTGCTCCTTCACGACTGCATTTCGAAAAGCGGACGGATAAGTAAAGTGCGCGGTCTTCGGTCGAACATGGCTCGCGACCGCCGTAGGCTCGACCTTCGGCGGCTCGGGGAAAGCTTGCCAAATCGGTGTGGCCGCCGCCGCAATCATGGGCCGAACGCGCTGCGTTTCCAGACTCGCTGCACTGCCGTGGGTCTGCCAAAGGCCGACTCCACCCAGCACGAGCAGCGTGCTCAAACCGACCATGGCCAGCGGGAGTCGTGCGGAACGCGAGAAGCGACGTTTCGGCTCTGGTTCAGGCAATTCGACATCTTCACTCGGTCGCCAAGCTCGCAGGGCGTGCGAGAGCTCGCCCACGTTTTGATAGCGGAGATTCGGATCCTTCTCCAGGCAGCGCGCGATCACCGAATCGAGCTCGGTGGCGGCGCCGTCGGTAAACGCGGCCAGCGATGGCGGAGCTTCGGCCAAGACCTTTCCGCACACCTCGGTGAGGGTGTCGCCTTCGAACGGACATTGCCCGGTCAACAGCTCGAACAAGATGGCGCCGAGCGACCAAATGTCCGCGCGCGCGTCGACGTCCGGAGAGGCACGCATTTGCTCCGGAGCCATGTAATACGGGGAACCGACTGGATCGCCGGCGCTAGTGAGCGAGGTGCGCGAAATGCGTGAAACCGAGCGCAGCGGAGTGCTGACCTCTTTGGAGATCCCGAAATCCAACACCTTCAAGACGACGCCTTCGGGCGTGTTGGCCAAGAACAAGTTGCCTGGCTTGAGGTCACGATGCACGATGCCCAGGCTGTGCGCCTCGGCCAAGCCGTCACACGCTTGCAGGAGGTAATCAATGGCTTGGGGTGCTGAGAACGGGCCCTTCTCCCAGAGGGCGAGCCCCAAGTCCTCTCCCTGCAACTGCTCCATGACGATGTAGGGGCAGCCGGAGTCGAGTCGCGCGACGTCGAGCACGCGCACCACGTGGTTGCTCCGCATGCGGGCGACGGCGCGTGCTTCGAACAGCACGCGTTCCACCATCTCTTGGCTGCCGGCAAACTCTTCACGCACGACCTTGATGGCGACGGGCGCGTCGAGCTCGAGATGCGTGGCGCTCAGCACCACGCCCATGCCGCCTTCGCCAAGGCAGCCGTCGATTCGGTATTTATTCCCGACGATCGTGCCGGGAGCGAACCGGGTGCCGTCTGGTATTGCGAGTGAGGCGCTCATGATTTTGCTTCGAAGAAGTGGGCGGGTTGGAGCCGCGAGACCAAGCGGTGCCCTTCAAAGCAAGAGCAATGCCGACGCTGGAGTGCAGGAGCGCCGCGATCGGGTGAGGGCGTGCGTCCCCGCGCAGGCCGGCAACAGCCCGTAGCTGCTATCCTTCAGGTCGATGTTTCAGCACTGAAATGCGGCTCGCGCAGAACTGACACTGGCGAATTGCCACGTTGCGGCGTCTTGGCGTCTGGATTTCAGCGACCAAGACTGCTCATCATGGCCTCCGGATAGCGCGTGCCGGAAGCAGCGCCGATCGGGAATACGCCTTCCAAGCGAGCTATCTCGCCCGAGCTCAGCTGCAGCTCGAGCGACTTCAGGTTCTCTTCCAGATACTTCCTTCGTTTGGTTCCGGGAATCGGCACCACCTGCGGTGACTTGGCCATCACCCAAGCCAGCGCCAATTGCGAAGCGGTTGCGTTGCGGGCTCGTGCAAGCTCGCCGATTTGCGCCACCAGATCCAAATTCTTTTGGAAATTCTCGCCCTGAAATCTGGGAGAAAAGCGGCGATAGTCATCTTCCGCGAAGTCTTCGAACTGTTTGATTTGTCCGGTCAGGAAGCCGCGGCCGAGTGGACTGTAAGCGAGAAAGCCGATGCCGAGTTCACGACACGTTTCGAGCACGCCATCGGTTTCCGGATCGCGCGTCCACAGCGAGTACTCCGACTGCACGGAGCTGATTGGGCTGACGGCGTGCGCCTTGCGGAGCGTGCTGGCGCTCACTTCCGACAGCCCGATGTAGCGAACCTTGCCCGCCTTCACCAAATCAGCCATCGCACCCACCGTGTCTTCGATGGGCGTTTTCGGATCGACACGGTGGTACTGATACAGGTCCACGTAATCGAGGCCGAGTCGCGTCAGGCTACCGTCGATCGACCTCTTCACGTACGCTGGGCTGCCGTCGATGCCACGGTCTTGTGGCCTCGGACCGCGCACGATACCGAATTTGGTCGCCAGCACGAAGCTGTCGCGGCGCTTCCCACGAAGCGCGCGCCCGACGAGTTCTTCGTTGGTGTATGGGCCGTACATGTCCGCGGTGTCGAGCAGGGTGACACCGAGTTCGAGCGCACGGTCGAGCGTTCGGAGCGACTCTTCGTCGTCGCGCCCACTGTAAAACTCGCTCATCCCCATACAGCCCAGTCCGAGCGCCGAGACCGTCAGATTGCCCAAATTTCGTGTGTGCATGACCCGCTCCTCGAGTTTTGTGCCAAAGCCTACGACCGCGGGCGAGCAGCGCCAGTGGCATGCGGATGTTCCCGGGCCGCAAACCTTGCTAGCCTCGCAGGTTCCTCGGCGAAGCGGACGAAATACAGATGAAGCGGCGATTTTTTGCAGGCGTCCTGGGCGTTTTTGCAACGGCCCTGGCGGCCTGTAGTCCCGGGTACATGAAGCGGAGCGAGCTCGAATCGAAGCACCAGGGGCCCGCCGATTGCGAAGCGCGCTGTGTCGAACTCGGCATGCGCATGGGCGCCCTCGTTCTCGTTTCGGATACCCTTCCCGGGTGCGTCTGCCAGCCCTTACCTGCGCCGCCACCTTCAGCTGATGCGCCAAAGCCGAGTCTGAGCCCCGCAGCGCCCGCCCCCCCCGCGCCACCATCGGCGGCCCCAACTCCAGAGGTTGCACCGCAGGGCGCCTCCGCCATTGCCACCGGCTCAGTCGTCGCCACCATGGCGGCCGCTGCCGCCGCGCGAGCCAACCAGACCGACCAGCATCGCCGCGCGCAACAAGGCTATATTCCGCCATAGAACCCGCCTCGCCACGCGCGGCGCTTTGCCGCTGCCGGCCGGGCCGGGGCGATGCTAAGGCAGCGCCTCATGAACTCCGACGCCCTGGTCACGCCGCGTTCCGACCGCACGTTTTTCACGTTCAACGCCGTGCTTTCCACGGTGGCCGTGGCGTTCATCGCGTTCATTCTACTGCGCGGAAAGAGCGCCGGTGGACCGGACTTGAGCTTCATGCCGGCGATCAACGCCAGCTTCAATGCGCTGTCTGCGCTGTGCTTGGTGGCGGGTTACATCGCCATCCGGCAGAAGAAGATCGCGGTTCATCGCCTGCTCATGGTCAGCGCGTTCGCTTGCTCGTCGCTGTTTCTGGTTGGGTACCTGAGCTACCACTTCGTGCACGGTGACACGAAGTTCAGCGGAGTCGGCTCGATTCGGCTGGTGTACTTCGCGCTTCTGATCAGCCACATCTTGCTCTCGTTGAGCGTGGTGCCTCTCGCGCTGACTTCGTTCTACTTCGCGTTCAAGCGCTCGTTCGTGCGTCACCGTCGCTTGAACCGCGTGTTTCTCCCGATCTGGCTGTACGTGTCCGTGACCGGCGTGCTGATCTTCTTCATGCTGCGCTAGCTCGCTTCGGTTGCGATGCGGTCGATTCCGCCGCGAGACAGGTCCGTGAGCAGGTGCGCCCCGCGCAGCAGGCGTGCGAGCGTGGAGTGAATGCGCGGATCCAGATCCGGCGGTAATTCGGGCACCGGCGTATCCGTGGCTGGTTTGAGCCCGCGCGCGAAGCCCGCAGCTTGCTGTAGCGTGGCGACCAAGAACGCCTCCAGCGTGCGCGCGAGCTCTGGTGAAAGCGGTGCTGCGCCGGTCAGATCTCGAGCCAAATAGGTATCGATGGTGGTCAACGCGCCGGCAGCTCGGCGCGCGTAGGTGATCAGCTGCAGCGCATATTCAGCCGTAGCGATATCGTGGCGCGGTTCGGTCAGCAGTCGCTCCAGCGAATTTTCGGCTTCCCCGAGCGCGATGCCCGCGTCGCGTCGCGCACTCATGACGCGCGCATCGACAGCTTCCGAATGACGATTGCTGGCCCCTTCGAAGACGGCCATGGCGTAACCTGCAACGGCGTCCAACATGCGCGCCAAGAGCTCGGGCAAGCGGGTGCGTTCGCGGGAGGGAAAAATCAACACCGCGGCGACGAACGCGATCCCGCCGCCGATCGCCGCGTCCGAGGCGCGCGCGACGGCCACCCACCAATCACCGTGGAAGCGCTCCGCCAAGAGCACGAACACGGGCGTCAAAAAAAACGTGAACAGACGATAATTGCGCCGGTGCGTCGCCACAGCGGCGACCGAGAGCGGGAACATGGCTGCGGCCAACGCCACCGGTGAATGCAAGAGCAACGTGATCGCGACGGCTGCGACACTGCCCAGCACCGTGCCGAGCACGCGCTGCGCGGCTTTGGCCGAAGTTGCGCCCGAATAGGGTTGCAGTACTGCCAACGTCGTGACCGTCACCCAGTGCGGGTGCACCGAGACGCGGTGCCCGATCAACGATGCTAGCCCCACCGTGCACGCGACTCGGACCCCGTGATGAAAGAACGTGGAGCGCGGCGAACAGGCATCCTTCAACACCGCGAGATCGCCGCGCCAGGCACGGAAGCGATCGCGCAGCGTTTTCCGATTTTGGCTATTCGCTTCGGGCTCCGCGTTGGCACGCGCATCCAACGCAGACGTCAGCGCTTGCGCGGCGCGGCTTGCATCATCGAGGTGTTCGAGCAGCGCCGCGATGGACGAACTCTTGTCGGCGACGCTTCCGGGGGGCGGGACCGACGGCGTGCTGTCACCGGCGCGCAGGTTGGGCGTGCGGAGCGTGGTTGCGGTGTCGAGATTGCGCTCGGCCAGGCGGTGTAAGCGCGTCAGGATCGCTGCGCGTGAGCTGGCCCTCGATTCCAGCTCACTGGCCTCCTTGAGCGTCACCAAGAGCGGAAATTGTGCTTCCGCAAGGCCGAGCAAGACACGCAGATTGCTGCCGACGCGTGTCTCGCCCGCGCGTCGCGCACGGCCGCCGAGGGCCAAGCGCCGCGATTCCTCGATCGCCTCGCGAACTCGACGGTGATGAACACGCGCGAGTTCGCTCCAGCGAGGATCGCCGTCGGGCAGCTCGGACCGCAAGCAAGCTTCGATCTCGGCCGCGTAGCGGGAGAGCGCTTCGAACACGTTCGCCTCGGCTCGGCGCAACGGTAAATGCGTCCAGATCGGCCAAATCACGGACGAAAGCAGGGTAGCGACGCCAGCACCCAAAGCAAAGCACGCGCCGTCGAGCAAGGGGGCCGACCCGCCTTGTGCGCTGCCGATGGCGACCACGATCGTGATCATCGTTCCCGCGCTTGCCCAGACCGCGCCGAGTGAGCGCAACAGCGAGGCGGGGAACGCCACGAGCGAAAGCCCGAGCGCCGCGAGCCAAGTGTTTTGTGAGAGTGATTCGGAAATTCCGAGCGCCGCTCCGCCGAACACCGCAAAAGCACTCGTGGTCTTCGCGCGCGTGCTGCGGAGTCCGCCCGGGTCCACCAAAGTGCCGAGCCAACCGCCCAGCGCCATCCAAGAGAATTCGTGGCGATTGAGCCAAATTGCCAAGTAAAAAGGCACGAGCGTGACCACTCCACCGCGCAATCCCTTGGCGAGATCGGGCGTTGCCGCGTCGAACCAGGCGCGGTCATAGCTGCGTAGGGTTGGCAGCGAGGTCAGCGCCGAAGCTCCTCGTACACCCAACGCGCCAGCCCTTTGGACGCATCGATCGAGAAATGCACGCCGTCGGGGCGAATGGGCTCACTCGCTCCCACGTCCTGTTCGCAGACCCCGCCTGGGCAGAGGTGCTCACCGACATCGAGCACGCGCACGCCCGGCACTTGCGCAGCTGCTTTGCGGATCACCCGGTTGATGCAGTCGACTCGCTCGTGAAACTCGCGCCGGTCGTTGCGGTCATTCTCGTATGGACCAACCGGGTAGGGCACGGTTGCCGTAAAAACGATTCCGCTTTCGTGGGCCAGCTCGGTCAAACGCAGCGTGAGCACGCGACCGAGTTTGTCGTCCCAATCGCGGCGGCAGGCGGTGTGCCAATCACCGTTCACGTGGAAGCCATACAGAAAGACGCCGGCCAAATACACGATGCTCGCGTTCGGGTGGATCGAGCGCACCTGGTCCACCCATCGCGAACCTTGGCAGGTATCTTCGAGCATGTTGCAGCCGTCCTTGCCCATGAGCTCGACGGCGACGCCTTGTCCGTGCAGGTTGCGCAAGCTCCAGCCGAGCGAGTTTGCGGTGGAGTCACCGAAGACCGCGACGCGAAAGCGCACGAATTCGGGCGCAGTAGCGGCGCTGGCCAGCTGTGCCGAAGGCGCAGTCGGTACACTGCGACCCTCGGCGTGGGTCGCGTGCACGACCAAGAGCACGGATAGCGCGACCGCTGCGGGTACGATGTACAGCGGTCGACTGAATGGGACTCCGTGCTTGCGGATCGGTTGCTCGAGAAAACGGTACGAGACGATTGCGATCGCAAAGGTGAGCGCGAAACGCAGCGCGTGCAGCGCAAAGCCATGCAAGTGCGTGCGCTCGGTCGACAAAAACACGTTGACCGGCCAGTGCCACAGATAAACTCCGTAGCTTATCGTGCCAAGCCAGGTGAGCGGGCGGATCGACAGCATGCGCGCGATCAAGCTGCGTTCGCCCGCAATTGCGCACGCGATGAGTGCGAGCGCGCCCAGCTCGGTCAACCAAAAGCCGCCGCGATAGAGGAATGTACTGGTGCCGCGCAGCGTGGCCCACGCAATCCCCAAGCCGAGCGCGGCCAACACCCCACCTGCGTCGAGAGCCCGTACGGTGCGCGCATGGAACCTGTCGTTCGGCGAAATCAAAGTGGCCAATGCCGCGCCGAACAGAATGCCGCTCATGCGCGTGTCGGTGCCCAGGTATGCGCGGGTGGTGTTGCTGGGGTCGAACAGGAAGAACATTGCCACCATCGACAGCGCAGCGAACGCCAAACACACGCCGAGCAGTGCACGGCCACGGCGCCGACGCAGCACGAGACTGACCACGAGCGGCCAAATGACGTAGAATTGTTCCTCGATCGACAGGCTCCAGGTGTGCTCCAGCGGCGACGGCGCTGCGAACAGCTGCCAATAGCTCTGGTGCCGAAAAATGGCTTGCCAATTGGCGACGTACGCGAGCGTCGCCAGCGCCTGCGCACGCACGGTGCGGAGCTCCTCTGTGCGCGCAAAATATCGCCCGTAGAGCGCCACGACCGGCATCAGCGACAGTAGTGCTGGGAACAGCCGGCGCGCACGCCGAATCCAAAACGGACCCAGTGCGATCCGCCCGGTCTCACGGTGCTCGGCGAGCAGCAGCGAGGTGATCAGGAAGCCGGACAGCACGAAGAACAGGTCGACACCCAAATAGCCGCCCGCGAGGATGCCATTGGCGTGAAATAAGAGCACTCCGAGCAACGCGAGCCCCCGCAATCCGTCGAGCGCGGGTACATGGCGCAAGCGCGCCGCATGGAACTGAGAAATCACGGAGCGAACGTACCGTTACTGCTGGCGAGCTTCTACCATCGCTTACTTCCAACTCCCGGAAATCGAGCGCGGGAGCGCGCGGTTCCAGTGAAAGCGTAGCGCGCGCTGCAGTCGGCATGACGGATGAAGCTCGCGAAGCGCGCAATTTGGCCCCTTCACGGGTTTGCTTCGATTGCAGCGATTCCTCAGCCGCCAAGTTCATCGCGGCCGCCCGCGATTCCCGAACGACCGACGATGCCCGCGGTAGCAAAGGTTGCCATCGACCGTTGTGTCAGCACCGCGGTGCGCAGCAGTGCAACTCCGAGGCAGGCTCCTGTGCCTTCACCGAGACGCATGTCCAGCGCGAGCAACGGCGTGAGTCGAAGGTGCGTGAGCGCGACGCGCGCACCCGGCTCGGGCGATTCATGCGCCGCCAGCAGATAGCCTCGAACATGGGGTTCCATTTGCGCGGCGACCAAGGCGGCCGCGTTGGTCACGACTCCGTCGAGAATCACGGGCAACCCTTGGCGCGCTGCCTCGAGCATGCAGCCCGCGAGCGCCGCGATTTCGAGCCCTCCCAACGCCGCAAGCACGCCGAGCGGATCGTTCGGCTCTGGCTCGTGCAGCGCCAGCGCCTGCTCGATCAATTCGGTCTTGCGCGCCTTGGCTGCGTTGCCGAGCCCGGTCCCGCGCCCGACGACCAACGCGGGGGCGATGCCTGTCAGAACGCTGATGACGGCAGCCGCCGCAGTGGTATTGCCGATGCCAATTTCACCCACGGCGATCGCGTCACTGCCAGCGCTGATTGCCGAAAGTGTCGCGTCCGCGCCCACGGCCATCGCCGCTTCCGCTTCTGTTCGCGTCATGGCCGGCTCACGCGAGAGATCGCCCGTTCCAGCTCGGACTCGACGTCGACGCAGTGCGACCAACGGTGAGGTCGGAAGCGCACTCAGATCGCCCGCGATGCCCACGTCCGTGAGCAGGATGTCGAGCCGGCAATCCGCAGCCATTGCGCAGACGGCGGCCCCCCCCGACATCACATTCGCGACCGTGGCTGCGGTGAGTGTCGAGCCGTAAGCGCTCACTCCTTGGGCGGCGATGCCGTGGTCGGCGGCAAACAACGCGAGCGTCGCTCGTGTCAACGCCGGGGCCGGGAATACGCGGCGTGCGCCCGCGTAGAAAGCGGCAAGGTCTTCCAATCGACCGAGGCTTCCGCTCGGCTTGGTCAATGTGTCGAGGTGCGCACGCGCTGCATTGCTCGCTTCGACACTAGCGGGCACGAGCGCCGAGCGCGCGCGCTGCGGGAGTGCAGGAGCGTTCGACCGTGGGAGCGTGGAGGGCTCTCTTTCGCGCCAGCGGCCGTCCCAATGCACGGCATCCTGAAGTGGGACGGCGCGACGCCAGCCATTCTCCTCGAGCATGGGGCGACGCCGAAATGCCACGGGGTGACCGAGACACAGGTAGGCGATCGGCTCGACACCGGGCGGCAAGGACAACTCACGACGGAGCACGGCAGGTTCGATGATGCTCACCCAGCCCACTCCGATCCCCTCGGCGCGGGCCGCCAACCACAGATTTTCCACGGCACAACAAGCACTCGCGCGGACCGCTTCGGGCTGCACGGTGGTGCCGAGGATCACTTCATCGCGATCACGCAGGTCGACGACCACACACAGATTGAGTGACGCTTCCCGGATCCCCTCCAATTTGTGCGCCAGGTAGGCCGCGCGCCGCTGTTCGGGAAATCGCTGGGCTTCAGCCTCGCGGCAGGCGAGAAAGCTTTGGCGAACGCGTTCGCGAAGGGCAAGCTCGCGGATGACGATGAAGCCCGAAGGCTGCGAAAACCCGACGCTCGGCGCCTGCTGAGCCGCTTGCAAAATACGCGTCAACGTCGAGTCTTCGATCGTCATACCCGGTAAGAAGTGACGGATGTCCCTGCGCAGCGAGATACACTCGTAGACGGCTTGGCGCGCCTCCTCGGAAAATCTGCCGATCGCTTCGGGCTCGAGAAACGCTTCGGGTGGTGCGGCTCTGTTCATGAGGCTTCGAACTCGGGGTTTGGGCTCGAACGAACGCCCAACCAGTGGCATCCGGGTTTCGGCGACAGCTCTTCCCACCCGCTTTGCCCGTAGGCGCCCCAGCGCCTCGTGGGTTGTCTGGTCCGCGCATATGGCGTCGGCCATACGACAAGGTCAAGTGCATTCACGGACAGATCCAGCGAGCTGTTGCTTCGCTCAGCGCGCGATGGTAGCTCCGCATTCTCTGA
>Ga0164307_10000193_pt1 | contig 27889 bp, 21 predicted proteins | sample Whisoiple_243_MG_FD_110214 | JGI IMG/M metagenome (GOLD analysis project Ga0164307, IMG submission 110214) | Soil microbial communities amended with fresh organic matter from upstate New York, USA - Whitman soil sample_243_MG | ecosystem: Environmental > Terrestrial > Soil > Unclassified >...
CGGCTCTTGAGCCTGTTCCGGACCCAGGTCCAGGACGTCGGCGCCCAGCGGGGCGTCGGCGTTCTGGAATCTCGCCTGACCGGGCTGAGCCGGGAGAACTTCGCCCGTGACGTCTGGGCGCGGACCGCGGCACTCACCCGGGGTTCGAGTGACTTCTCCGACGTGTTCTCCTCGGCCGCCGTGGACGAGTTGATCTCCCGCCGCGGGCTGCGTACGCCGTTCCTCCGTGTCGCCAAGGGCGGCACCACACTTCCCGAGTCGTCGTTCACCGCCCCCGCGGGAGTCGGCGCCACCATCGGCGACCAACTCGACGACACCGCTCTGTGGCGAGCGTTCGCCGACGGAGCCACGCTCGTTCTGCAGGCGCTTCACCGCACCTGGGAGCCGGTCGCCGGTCTCGTGTCCGAGCTGAGCACGGAGCTGGGCCATCCCGTGCAGGCCAACGCCTACGTCACTCCCCCACAGAACCGCGGATTTGACGCCCACTACGACGTGCACGACGTCTTCGTCCTCCAGATCGAGGGGACGAAGCGGTGGATCGTCCATGAGCCCGTACTGCCCGACCCGTTGCGCGACCAGCCATGGACCGATCACCGACCGGCCGTGGCCGACGCGGCGGCACGGAGCACGGCTCACCTGGACACCGTGCTCGGCCCCGGGGACGTGCTCTACCTGCCGCGTGGCTGGCTGCACTCCGCCCGGGCCCAGGGTGAGGTGTCGATCCATCTCACCCTCGGTGTCCACACCTGGACCCGCTACGCCCTGGCCGAGCAGCTGACCCGGGCCGCCCTCGCAGCGCTGCGTGACGACCCTCCGATGCGCCGGTCCCTGCCTCTGGGGGCCGGTGGTCAGGACGACGAGCGGGAACTGGTCCGTGAGCGTCTCCTGGCCGCTGTGGCCGAGGCCGACCCCGGTCCGTCGTTCGAACGCGCCCGGCGGGCCGAGGGCCGCCCCGCACCGCTGGGACCGCTGGCCCAGCTGTCGGCGTTGAACGGCCTGGGTCCGACCACACCGGTACGGCTGCGGGAGGCGCTGGAGGCACGGTTGGCAGGGACACGGCTGTTCACCCGGGTGGGCTACCTCGACCTGCCGGCATCCGATCTCGCGCCGGTGACCCGCCTGCTCGACGGCGGCATCCGTACGGCAGGCGACCTCGGGCTCGCCCTCGCCGGGCGGCTGCTGCGGGCCGGGGTGCTGCTGCCCGGGAACCGGTGACCCCGGCGGAGCGGTTCTTCTGCGCCGACGCCGCCCGGGCACGAGGAGACGTGTTCACGGGAACGGCTCCGTACGGCCGCGTCTGGGTGCTCATCGAGTACAGGCGCGGCTGGCCGGCCGACGGCTTCGACGGTCTCGACCTCGAACCTGGCGTCAAGGAACTCGTGTTCTCGGCTGCCCGGGCGAGCCGGGCCCGGGTACTCCTGGTCAGGCGCCCCGGACGCCGCCGTCCCCACGGCAGCGATCGCTGGGCGGTACTGCGCCACGACGAATCCGGTGCTCTGAGGCAGCAGTGGGGCAGTTGGCGACGGGACGACGACCTGGCCGCGATCCAGACCGCTCTGCGGTCCCCGGGGGACCGCGGCGGACCGCCCGTCGTCCTCGTCTGCGCCCACGGTCTGCACGACGCCTGTTGTGCCGTACGCGGCCGTCCCGTGGGCCGGGTCCTCAGCGAGCGCTGGCCCGACCTGGTGTGGGAATCGACGCATGTGGGCGGGGACAGGTTCGCCGCCAACGTCGTCGTCGTGCCCGATGGCGTCTACTACGGCGGACTCGACCCCGCTTCGTCGATCACCGTGATGGAGGAACACCTGGCCGGCCGCATCCATGCCGGTCATCTCCGGGGCTACACGACCCTGCACCCGCCGCAGCAGGCAGCCGTGGCCGCGGTGCTGCGGCGCTTCGGTCCGGCCGGCCGGCACGACTACGCGATCGTCCGCACCCTTCGCGTCGAGGAGGGATGGCGCGTCAGGATCAGCGGAGGGACGTCGCACGGCAGGGTGCTGGAGGTCGAGGTCCGTGCCCGGCGCACCCCGCCGGGCCGGCTGACCTGCCGGGGCCCCGAGGGGAGTTCAGCCCTCGTCTACGAAGCGGTGTCCGTGCGTGAGGCCTGACCTGGGCGACGGAGTGGGCATGCCCGTACGGGGGTCGACGGCCGGACCGGGGCATGACGCCCCGCGGCCCGACCGGCCCGCTGCCCGGCCCCGCGGTGACCGTGACGAGTCACCCGCCGTCTGCGCTTCCCCAGGGCCCTTGGCGTCCCTGGGGCTTCACGCCCCGCCGGGGCGGCCCGCGTAATACGTGGCGATCATGTCCTGGCCGCCGTGTCCGGCCGCCTCCGCGCGGGCGAACCGCTCGGCGGAGGCGGCGACCAGGTCGAGCGTCACCCCCGCCGCCTCGGCCGCGTCGATGATCAGCCGGGTGTCCTTGAGTGCCGTGGAAAGCGCGAAACTCGGGCTGAGATCGCCGGAGAGCACCGCCGCCGACTTGCCCTGCAGGTACGGGGTGTCCAGCGGCCCGCCCTTCATCGCGTCCAGGAAGAGCTGCGGGTCGAGGCCCAGACCTTCGGCGAGATTGAGGCACTCCGCCACGCTGTTGACGAGGTTGACGACCCAGGTGTTGGCGACGAGCTTGAGCCGGGTGGCGGCGCCCGGTTCCTCGCCGACCCACACGGTCCGCTGCCCGATCGCCTCCAGGACGGGCTGCACGGCCGCGCGGGCACCGGACGGGCCGGAGACGAACACGGTGAGCGCGCCCTGCTCCGCCGGCTGCTTCGTGCCGGAGACCGGGGCGTCGAGGTAGACGAGTCCGTGTCCGGCGGCCCGGTGGGCCAGGTCGGTCGTCGCGTCCAGGCCGACGGTGGAGCACTGCAGCCACACCTGCCCCGGACGCAGTCCGGACGCCGCGGCGGTGAGCGTCTGCGCCACCGACGGGCCGTCGTTCAGGGCTGTGAGGACGACGTCGGCGCCGCGTACCGCTTCGTCGGCCGTGTCGGTCACCGTGGCGCCGTCGGCGGCCAGCGGCTCGGCCCTGGACCGGGTGCGGTTCCAGACGCGGACGGGCAGCCGCTCCCTGAGCAGGCTGCGGGCCATCCCGGATCCCATGATCCCGGTGCCCAGGACCGCGACGGTCGGTCGGCCCCGGGATGCTCCGGCGGTGGGTGCGGTGGTCATGAGGGGGATTCCCTTCGTCGGTGCGGTGCGGTCCCGGGACTGCGGGGCCTCAAGCCTGCCGCAGCGCGCTCTCCAGCACGGCACGGTGCACGGCTCTGGCGAGTCGCGCGCCCCAGACCGAACGCGGTCCGGCGAACGGTTCGCCCGGATGTCCCCCGGGGTCGGGCGCGGCGACGCACACCGCGTCCGTCGGCGTGCCGGAGCAGTCGAATCCGGCGTCGAGGAGCGCCTGGACCTTCGCCTCGGTGGCGGTGGCGACCGCGTTCACCATGGCCGCGTCCGAGAGCGCCACGGGGAGGGTGACGACGATGTTGACCGTGCCCGGAGGCTGCGGCAGGGCCGAGCCCTCGGCCGGAACGGCGGCCCATCCCCGTACACCGAGCCCGCTCGTGACGGTCGCGGTCACCCCTCCGTCGTCGGCGGCGGTGTACGCCGTGACGTCGGCCGCTGTCATCAGCCCGGCCCCTGCGCCGTCGAGCGCCTCGGCGGCCGCGATCTCCGCGAGGTGGCGCTCGGGGTCGAGCCGGGGGTAGCCGCCGGGTACCTGGGCGTTCAGAATCCAGGCGCGCGGCCCGATCCCGCCCCCGAGTACGGCGCTGCTGCAGGCCCGCCAGCCGGGGCCCAGCCGCCAGACGAGGTGGTGCAGTCCGAGGCCTTCCTCCTGCCTCGTCAGAAGCTCGCCACGTTGCCGGGGCAGGCGGGTGCCCGGGGATCCCATGGCGCTCCCCTCGTCAGGCCCGCCGACGATCGGCTCGGGCGCGTCGATCATACGGTCGGGCCGGGACGGGGTCACCGGCGCGTCCGGGAGGGCTCTCACCCGAATGGCGTAACGCGTGTAGCGGTTCGAGAGCCCCCTGGAACGGGGCCACCGCCCCTCCCCGGTCCTTCGGGCCTCCCGGCGCCCGGGCCGGGAAGTTGCAGCGTCCAACCGGGTGAGGCGCGATGGAAGCCGGACGCGCCTTCCCTGCTGGACCCGACCGCAGGACGCGCCCGGGCGAGGAGGAATCGGCCATGGGAGCCGCTGACGGTTTCACGGATTCCGGAGAACTCGACGGTCTGACCGTCTACGACAGCGACGGGGAGAAGGTCGGCACCGTGGGGCGGGTGTACGTCGACGACGACACCGGCAAGCCCGACTGGATCACGGTGAAGACCGGCATGTTCGGCATGAAGGAGAGCTTCGTGCCGCTTGCGGGAGCCCGCCGGGTGGGCTCCGACCTGCACGTCTCGCACCCGAAGGAACGCGTCAAGGACGCTCCCCGGGTGGACGCCGACGCGCACCTCTCCGTATCGGAGGAACAGGAGCTCTACCGCCACTACGGGATGACCAGGAAGGGCACGGCCGGCGCGGGCGGTGACGCGCGCACGACGTCCGGGACCGGAACGGGAGCCATGGGCGCGGCCGGGGCAGCCGGTGCGGCCGGTGCGGCCGGCACCGCGCGCACCGGACACGCGAAGGACACCGGCACCACCACCGCCGGCATGGGCACCACCGGTGCCGGCACGGGCAGGCACCGGGACACGGAGACCTCCTCCACGTCGCGCCCGCTCGCGGGTGCCGGAGCCGAACGGTCCGCCGGCGGCACCGGCCGGGAGGAGATGGTCCGGTCCGAGGAGCAGCTCCAGGTCGGTACGGAGGAGTACGAGAGCGGGAAGGCACGCCTGCACAAGTACGTCGTGACGGAGAACGTCACACGGACCGTGCCGGTGTCCCACGAGGAGGTGCGCGTGGTGCGCGAGCCTCTGCAGCCGGGTGAGAAGGGAGCCGTGAAGGGGCGGACCGAACTCGGCGAACAGGACGTCGAAGTCACCCTGCACGCCGAACGAGCCACCGTCCGCAAGGAGGCGGTCCCCGTGGAGCGGGTCCGTCTCGAGACCAGCAAGGTCACCGAACAGAAGGAAGTGTCCGCCGAGCTCCGCAAGGAGAAGATCGACTACGCGGACGGCAAGGACATGGGCAGCGACAAGGACATGGGCGGCGAGTACGGCCAGGGACGTCGTCGCTGACCTGACCCCTCACACAGCGGCGAAAGGCCGTGCGACACCAGCGAGGGGCGGACCCGGGTGGTTCACGGGCCCGCCCTCTCGTCGTGCCCGTACCGCGCGTGCACCGCTCCTCCGGGCAGGAAGCGCACCGAAGGGCGCCCGTCCGGTCCGTCCGGTGTGACCACCGCGCGTACCCGGTAGACCTCGGCGACGAGTTCCTCCGTGATCACCTCCGAGGGCGTTCCGCCCGCCACCACCCGGCCCTCCTTCATGACGACGACCCGGTCGCAGAACATCGCGGCCAGGTTGAGGTCGTGCAGCGCGACCACCGCGGTCACGGGCAGCGCGGCGATCAGGGAGAGCAGCTCCAACTGGTGCTGGATGTCGAGGTGGTTGGTGGGTTCGTCCAGCAGGAGTTCCCGCGGCTGCTGGGCGAGGGCACGGGCGATCTGCACCCGCTGGCGCTCGCCTCCGGACAGGGTGTGCCAGGACTGCGCGGCGCGGTCGGCCAGTCCGGTGCGGGCCAAGGCCCCTTGCACGGCGGCCTCGTCCTCCGGGCCGGACGCCGACCAGGGGCGCCGGTGCGGGATTCGGCCGAGCCGTACGACGTCCAGGACGCTCAGGTCGATCTGGGTGTCCGCGTGCTGGTCGACGACCGCCACGCGTCGGGCCACGGCCCGCCGTCCGGTCTCGGCGAGCGTGCGTCCGTCCAGGGTCACCACTCCCGCGCCGGGGCCGAGGACGCCGGCCATCACACGCAACAGCGTGGTCTTGCCGGAGCCGTTGGGTCCGAGGAGCCCGACCGTGGCGCCGGACGGCGGCGCGACACTCACCCCGTCGAGGACGATCCGCCCGCCCGCCTCCCGGGTGATCCGGGTGGCCCGCAGGCCGTCGCCGGGCGTTCCTTTCCGGTGCGTCTCGGGGGTCATGCGCTTCTCCGGGTGCGGTGGAGGATCAGGACGAACACGGGCACGCCGATGAGGGAGGTGACCACCCCGACGGGGACCTCCTGAGGGTCGAGGACGGTCCTGGCCAGGGTGTCGACCCAGACCAGGAACACCGCTCCGGCGAGCGCGGTCACCGGCAGCAGTCTCCGGTGCCCCGAACCGGTCAGCGCCCGGGCCGCGTGCGGCAGGACGAGCCCGACGAACCCGATCGCGCCCGCCGAGCTGACGAGGGCGGCCGTCAGCAGCGCGGTCGCGCAGAGCAGCACGATCCTGGTGCGGGCCACGTGCACGCCGAGGGCGGCCGCGGCGTCCTGGCCGAAGGCGAACGCGTCGAGGGTACGGGCGTGGCCGAGGCAGATCAGGAGGGTCACGGCCAGCACGGCGGAGCACGTCCACACGTCGCCCCAGCCGACCCCGCTCAGCGAGCCGAGCAGCCAGAAGAGCACGCCCCGGGTCTGTTCGGCGTCGGCGGCGGTCATCACGACGAACGAGGTGAGCGCGGAGAAGAGCTGCATGGCCGCGACCCCGGACAGCACGACCCGGTCGGTGGATCCGCCGAGCGTGTGGCTGAGCAGCAGGACGAGGGCGAACGAGCACAGGGCCCCGACGAAGGCACCGCCCGAGATGGACACCGCTCCCCCGCCGACGCCCAGGACGACGACCACGACCGCCCCGGTGGACGCTCCCGACGAGACGCCGAGGACGAAGGGGTCGGCGAGCGGGTTGCGCAGGAGCGACTGCATCACGGTGCCGCACACCGCGAGCCCGGCTCCGCACACCGCGGCGAGCACGGTGCGGGGCATGCGCAGGTTCCAGATGATGCCGTCCCGGATCGGGGTCAGCCGTCCTTCACCCAGGCCGAGGTGCGAGGCCACCACGGACCAGACGTCCGGGACGGAGATGCGTGCGGGGCCGATCGTCACGGCCACCGCGACGGACAGGAGCAGCAGGGCGATCCCGGCGCTCCACAGGAGGCCGTCACGCAGGATCCGTGTGCCGACGGCCGTGCCCGCCGGCGGAGGCGGGTGCGTCTCCGTGTCCGGTGCGGGTTCGGTCCTCGTCACTCCGCGAGCCCGAACGAACGCAGCCCCGCCGCGACGCGCTCGACGCCTTCGACGGTCCGGATGGTCGGGTTCATGGCCTGGCCGCTGAGCAGGACGTAGCGCTTGTGGCGGACGGCGTCCAGATTCTTCGTGGCGGGGTTTGACTCCAGGAACTCGATCTTCTTCTTCGCGCTCTCGGCCGTCTGCGACTTACGGGTCAGGTCACCGATGACCAGGACGTCGGGGTTGCGGTCGGCGACCGTCTCCCAGTTGATCTGGGGCCATTCCTCGTGCGTGTCGTCGAAGACGTTCTTCGCGCCGAGCTCCCCCGTGATGATGCCGGGGGCGCCGCAGCAACCGGCCAGATAGGGCGCCTCGGCGTTGGCGAACCAGTAGAGCAGGGTCGTGTCGGAGGCGTCGACGCCGGCGGTCGCCCTTTCGATCCGTTCCCGGAGAGCGCGGATCAGTTTCTCGCCCCGCTCCGGGACGCCGAACACCTGGGCCAGGTCACGCACTTCGCCGTAGACGCCGTCCATGGTCAGTGGTGCGGTGCGGGAGCCGTCGCTGCTGCCGGCGTTGTCCTTGCCCGCGCAGTCGGTGGGTGAGAGGTACGTGGGCACACCCAGTTCCTCGAACTGGTCGCGGGACGACACTCCGCCCTTGCCGAGGGTGGACTCGAAGGACGCGCTGACGAAGTCGGGTTCCTCCGCGAGCACCTTCTCGGAGGAGGGCTGGTTCTCCGCGAGGCGGGGCACCTTGGCCTCGTCCTTCTCCAGTCCCTTCATCACCGGGTCCGTCCAGGTCGCGGTGCCGGCGAGGCGGTCGGCGAGGCCCAGGGCGAGCAGGATCTCCGTCGATCCCTGATTGAGCGAGACGGCCCGCCGCGGGGCCGCGTCGACGGTCACCGTGCGACCGCAGTTCTCCAGCGTCACGGGGAAGCCGTCGGCGGAGCGCTCCCGCGCCGCGCCGTCGGACGTGCTCCCGCCTCCGCCGCAGGCGGTCAGGAGGACAAGTCCGGCGATGAGCAGGGCGGTTCGGCGTACGGTGCTGGCTATGGGCGGCACGAGTCCCTCTGCGTCTCTGGGCTCAAGCGCGGAGCCCGGTACGGTGTTCCGCTCCCGGTGCGGAAGCGGGTGCCAGCAGGTCTTCGGACTCGGGTTCGTCCGGACGGAGCGCCTTCCCGGTGCACCCGAGGGTGTCCCAGTGGCCGTGGCCCCGCCCGTCCCCCTCACCGCTGCGCGTCAGCTCCGGATTCGCACCGGATTCCCTGACTCCACGTGGAGTGTGACTGGCGTCTGCAAGCTATCACGCGGTGTGCCGCCGGCCTCCGGGCCGTCGCCGGTCGGTGGGTGGGTGGGTGGGTGTGGTCCGCTCCCCATCCGTACCGGCGACGGCCGTCGGGCGGTTCAGCGCTTGGGGTGAACCGATTCGCCGCCGTTGCTCCGCGGTTTCCCGCCGCAGCGGGAGAGCACGGACGCGGTGCCCCAGTAGGCCAGCAGAACGGCGCGCAGACCCAGGATCTCCAGGCGCTCGCCGAACCCCGTCGCCCCTTCCTTGCCCGGGGCGCTCACCGGGCCTCCGCCGCACCGGTGTTCCAGGGGCCCTCGGGGTCGTCGTAGGCATCGGCGTAGCCCGGGCCGGCGATCGGCCAGTCGGCCAGCAGGGCCTCGGGCAGGGCGAAGGAGTCGGCGAGTTGCGGGGCGTGCGCGGCGACGGCGGCGATCAGGTCCTCGGCGTCCCCCGCCAGGGCCTCCACCTGATCACCGCTCAGGCGGCCGGCGGCCAGCAGATCACCGCTGTTGCGGGCCAGCCACTCGACGGCGAACAGGCGCTCCAGCTCTCCCAGCCGGTCCTTCGCGGCTCCTTCGGGGAGGGCGACACGGGCCTCGGCGTAGGCCGCGGCGGCCTGCCGGTACGCATAGGCCTCGACCCCACGCAGCGCGGGGCCGGAGGCCGCGTTCCAGCGTCCGAGGGCGTCGGCGTCGGTCGCCGACAGCACGCGCTCCCTGGCCCGGGCGAACCAGATCTCCTGGACCGAGGCGAGGAGCGTGCCGAGGAAGCGCGGATCGGCGAGGTCCCCGGTGTGCGGGGCCGGGGTGCCCGCACCGCCCGGATCGGCGGCGAAGAGCATGTCGGCGGCCGCCTTGGTGTACAGGGCGATGTTGTCGCCCTCCGCGGTGATGGCCCCTTCCACCCCCGTGACGAGTTCGGTCATGCCGTTGTTCTCGAGCAGCGCCTGGGCTCCGCAGCGTTCACGGCTCTCGACGATGACGTCGCGGGCCCGCCAGGTGATCCACGCCTTGGCGACATCGACGAGCGTCCCCGCCTCGGCCCGGCCCTCGCCGTCCGCGCAGGCCTCCCAACGCTCCTGCGCCCTGCGGTAGAGCAGGGTCATGGCGAAGACGGTGGCCATGGCCGAGGCGAGCGGCCCGTGGTGGGTCCGGTGGGCGTTGACGGGCACGGGGGGCGCGCCGCGGCTGCCGGAGATCAGCCGGTGGCCGCCGTAGCGCACGGCCACCGCGAGGGTCGCGCGGGCCGAGCCGGCCGCACAGGCGCTCATCGCGATCCGGCCGGGGGTGACCCGCCCGATCGAGGTCAGGAACCGCCGGCGCCGGTCCCCCGGCTCCGTCCTGAACATCCCCTCGGCATCTCCCTCCTCGCCGGACCCCAGCAGAGCGTCTCGGGCCACGAACAGGTGGTCGAACGAGGTCAGGCAGTGGTCCACGGGACTGCCCATGCGCGCGGGCAGCAGGCGCACCCGGACGCCGGGGAGCGCCTCCGCGTCGTCGGTGAGCGGCACCAGGAAGAGGCGCACCCCGTGGTCCGCGCCGTCGGCCACCAGCCGCGCCGCGACCAGTCCGCTCTTGGCCCCGCCCGCCGGGCTGGTGTTGGGCATGAACTTCTGCGCACCCGCGTTCGGTGTGTGCAGGACAAAGCCGTCCCGTTCACGGTCGTACGTCGCGGTGGTCTCCATGGCCGCCGCGTTGTTGCCGTGCGCCACCTCCGTGCAGAGGAAGGTGCCGATGCGCCGCATCGTCAGGTAGTCCGACAGATCGCGGCTGCCGACGCTGTCGTGGTCGAGGAGGCTGCCGAGGAAGAGGTTGTAGTGGATGCCCGCCACCGTGGTCAGCGCGGGGTCCACCGGGCCGAGCCAGGCGTGCAGGGCGGCCAGCGCCCGCGGGTCGGCGGCGAGCCGTGCTCCGCTGTCGAGGGCCCGGTTGAGGACCCGCAGCCGTTCGTAGGCGAGTGCCAGTCGCTCCTCGGGCGTTCCGCCGGCGGGGCGGCGGAACGGTTCTGTGCTGATCAGCCGCTGCCAGAAGCCGTGTTCGCGGCGGAACTCCGGACCGAGGAGGACGCCGGTCAGCAGGTCGGTCGTGGACGGTGGGGCGATGTCGGTAAGGGTCACGGTCATACCGAAATGAACGACCGGGGTACGGGCGAGGACACCCTGGACGCCCCTAGCGCTCGGGGACGGACCCGCCCGCCAGCGCGGCGTCGAGCTCCTCGCGGTCGGGAGGCAGGGCCCCGGCCCGCGCGACGGTCACGGCGGCCGAGGCGCCGGCGTGGCGCAGCACGTCGCCGAGGACGGTGGTGTCCAGGGAGCGCAGCCCCGCGCGCCCCTCCGCTCCGAGCAGGCCGTACGAGGCCAGCGCGTGCAGGGCGCCGGACATGAAGGCGTCGCCCGCCCCCACCGTGTCCGCGATCCGGACGGGCGGCGCGCCGATGCTCACCGCCGAACCCGGCAGGAACGCGGTCGCGCCCGCGGCGCCCTCGGTCAGCAGGACGACCGCCGGCCCGCGGCGCAGCCACCGTTCGGCCGCGTCCCGCGGTGCCTCCTCCGGGTAGAGCCATCGCAGGTCCTCGTCGCTCGCCTTGACGACGTCGCTCAGCGCGACGCAGCGTTCCGCCTGCCGCACCGCGCGGGCGTGGTCACCCATCAGCGCGGGCCGCACGTTGGGGTCGTAGCTGACGGTCGCCTGCTCCCGGAGCGACCGGACGAGGTCCAGCACCGTGCCGGCTCCGGGGTCCAGGGCGGTGGCGACGGAGCCGGTGTGGACGTGGCGGGGCGGCTCCACGCCCCGCTCCACCGGGCCGAGCGTCCAGGTGATCTCGAAGCCGTACGTGGCCCGGCCCGCGTCGTCGAGTTCGACCGTGGCGGTGGGGGTGGGCGCTCCGGCCCCGTCCGTCAGCACCCGCACGCCGGCGGACGCCAGGTGGTCCTCGATCAGCCGCCCGTCGGGGTCCGGGCCCAGCTGGGTGAGCAGAGTGGTCCGCCGGCCCAGCCTGGCCAGCCCGTACGCGACGTTCGCGGGGCTGCCTCCGGGATGCGTCCGGTCCGCGGCCCCCGGCCGCCGGACGATGTCGGCGACGCATTCGCCGATGACCAGCAGGGCGGGGCTGTCAGGCATGGGGCGGATCTCCTGGACGAGGCGGGCGGGCTGCCCGCGCGGACCGCGGCTGTCACGGGACACCGTGCCCGCCGATTGTGCCCCGGACGTGGGAGCCCCGGGGACGCGGGGCTCAGGAAGCGCCCTTGCCCCCTTCGTCGCCGTACCGCCGCTCGAACTTCGCGACCTGGCCCTCGGTGTCGACGACCCGCGCCTTGCCGGTGAAGAAGGGGTGGCTCTCGGCGGAGATCTCCACGTCGACGACCGGGTAGCTGTTGCCGTCGTCCCAGTCGATCGTCTGCTCGCTCGACGCGGTGGACCGGGTCAGGAAGGCGTACCCGGCGGATCGGTCACGGAAGACCACGGGACGGTACGACGGGTGCTTGTCCTGCTGCATCTGTGCTCCTGGAAGTACGGGGGATCTCGCGTCCCGGCTCCGGGCCAGCCTCGCCAAGGGCGGCGGCCCGCGCGATCCGGGGGCGTCCGTACGGAGCAGGGCGCCGCCGTGTACGGCTCTCAGCCTCCCGCTCCCTCCACGGCGTCCGCCACGAGGGCGAGGAAGCGCGCGTGGGCCTGCGGACTGCACAGGGGTTCCGGATTCCACGGCACGGTCCGCGCATGCCGCCGGGCCGGCTCCCAGGCCGGGGCGGCGACCTCGTCGAGGGGGATCGCGTGGTACCGCACGTCCGTCAGGACGAGGTCGTGCTCCAGGGCAGCCGCGGTCCGCAAGCCGCCCGTGGCCCAGTTGACGCCCGCTCCGGCGGGCGGGGAGACCATCGTGATGCCGAGCTCGGCCAGGACCCGCAGCTCGGGCCACATCTGGGGGCGGGCGGCGTACGCCTCCGCCTGGCCGGCGGGAGACAGGGCCAGCACCCTGGGCTCACCTGGCGCCGCGCGGAGCCGTTCGCGGGCGGCGTCCAGCTCCTCCGCGGCGCCCGCGACCGGTGCGCCCCCGAGAGAGCGGGCGAGCTCGGCGAACCGCTCGGCGACCCGGTCGAGGGTGCGCGCCTGGCCCACGTCGATCACGACGACCGGGACGCTTTCCTCGAGGTGCTTGGCGGTGTCCGGGTCCAGTCCGTAGAGCTGGCCGTGGCCGTAGCTGACGGCGACGACCAGGTCGGGCCTGCCGCGTAACAGGGTGTCCACGTCCAGGTCGTCGCCCGCGCCCCGGTAGTCCACGGAGTCCAGCGGGAGCGTGCCCGTCTTCGCGCGGTCGGGCTCCGCCCCGTCGTGGCCGGACCCGAAGATCCCCTCCGGGCGTATCCCGTAGTCCCACAGCGTCGCTCCCGCCTGGACGTACGCGAGCACCCTGGCCGGCCTGCGGCCGGCGACCGCCAGCCGGCCCCGGTCGTCCGCGAAGCTCCACGCGCTCTGCTCGGTCATGCCGCTCACCCCTCCGAACCGGCGGCCTGGGCGCTCTCCCCGGCTCGCCGTCCACTACCTGCCCAGCCCACCGGTTCCACACCCCTGGTCGAGCGCCCCAGAAAGGTGAGCGGCCCGGGGTCGGACACGTCGATCACGTGGAATCCGAGCCGGTCGTAGAAGGCCCGGGCCGGGGTGTTCGCCGTCAGCATCGACAGGTGGACGGCCTGGACGCCCTGGCGGTGCAGTGCGTCCAGGAAGGCTCCCATCAGCCGTCTGCCGTGCCCCTTGCGCTGCCACGGCGGCAGCAGGTCGATGTGCAGGTGCGCGGGGTGGCCCTCCAGCTCCGCGAGGATCATGCGCTCCGGGCGGTGGAGAAGGGCCGTCATCGCCTCGGTGGGGGTCTCCGGCTCCCCCTCGGGCTCGGGAAAGCGGTCCGTCACGCGGGGCAGCCAGATCGCGCGGAAGTCGTCCACGAACCGCTTCGTGTCCGCGGTCCCCAGGACGTAGCCGACCGCGCGTCCGGAACCGTCGTCCAGGACGAAGGTCAGCTCCGGCGCGAGGTGGGCGTAGGGCTCGGCGAACAGCGCGGGCATCAGCCCGGGATCGGGGTACAGATGCGTGCTGTCGCCGCCGTTGTCGGCCGTGCGGACGCAGATCTCCGCGAGGGCCTCCCGGTCGGTGGGGCGGTAGGGACGTACGTACGCGGTCCGTTCCATCGGCCCATCCTCGCCCTTTGGGAGCGCTCCCACAAGGCTCTGGGGCCGCTCAGGGCACCGCCTGCCGGGAGTCCTCGTCCGAGCGGGCCAGTTCGACGTTGAACTGGGCGCCGGTCAGGAGCGCGAGATTGGTGAACCAGATCCAGATGAGGAAGACGACCAGGCCGGCGAGCGAGCCGTACAGACGGCTGTAGCTCCCGATGTGGGTCGCGTACAGCGCGAAGCCCGCCGAGGCCACCAGCCAGAGCGACGCGGCGAGGACCCCGCCCGGCAACCCCTGCCGCAGCCCGCGCGCGGACCGCGGACCGGTGCTGAAGAGACCCACGATGAGACAGGCGACCAGACAGAGCAGCACGGGCCACTTGAGACCGGCCCACAGCGTCTCCCCGGCCTGCGCGACCCCCAGCCGTCGGCCGAGCCAGCGCGCCAGCGGACCGGTGAGCACGAGGGCGAAGGCGCTCGCCATCAGCAGCACGAGCAGTCCGACGGCCGAGGCCACGATGATGTGGGCCTGGCGCAGCGGGGGCCGGGTGTCCTTCACGCGGTGCATGGCGTGCATCGCCCTGCGGAAGACCGCGAGGTAGCTCGACGCGGACCACACCGCGCTCACGCTGCCCGTGACCACGAGGAGCCAGACGGCGCTGCGCTCGTGGGTGGCCGCTTCCAGGGGCCGGCGCAGGGCCGCGCCGGACTCGGCCGGCGCGAAGGCCGTGATGTCGGCGATCAGAGCGTTGGTGGCGCCCGGGTTGGCCAGCCCGATGACGGAGACGGTGACGAGGAGCGCCGGGAGCAGCGCGAGGATGGCGTAGTACGTCAGGGCCGCCGCCCAGTCGGAGACGTCGTCGTTCCAGAGGGATACGGGGGTGCGGCGCAGAGCGGTGCGCCAGCGCCTGCGCGGCGCGCCCCCGGCCGGGGGCGCGGTCGGTTCCGCGACGGGTTCGTCGGTCCTGCTGGGCACGCGGATTCTCCGGGGGACGTAGGAAAGGGTGACGCGCAGGACGCCGTCACCGGTGTGCCCGGCGTCCCCGTTGTCTCCCTTTCTCTCATGCCTCGATCCCGCGGGTGTACTCCAGGTCGCCTCAGTCGTTCACGGCGGTGAGCAGCACCACCGCGTCCTCCAGGGCGAGGACGCCGTGACGCTCCTGGGGAATGGGGTGCAGTCCGCCCGCCGTGAGGTCCACGTCCCCGGAGCCGGCGGTGAGCCGGACCGAGCCGCGCAGTACCTGGAGCGACGCGGCGGGCGGTGCGTTGTGCTCGTCGAGGGCGGATCCCCCGGTGAGCGCGATCACCGTCTGCCGCAGTGGTTCCTGGCGCAGCAGCAGATGCGCGCTGCGCCCGTGCGCGTTGGCCCGGGCCGCGGCCAGGTGCTCGTCGGCGAGAGCGTTGAGGTCATCCATACGACCACTGTGCCGCAGCCCGGGTCCCTCCGCTATCGCTTCCGGCGCAGCCAGGCCGCGGTGTCGTCCGGCAGCAGGCCGGAGCCGTCGAGGGGGACGCTGGTCAGCAGGATCTCGTCGTGCTCGGGCAGCGGGGACGGGCTCCCCGAGAGGTTGACGACGCAGATCAGGCCGTGGGTGCGCGTGAACGCGAGGATGCCGGGGGCCGACGGAAGCCAGTTCAGCCGGCCGTCGGAGGTTTCGCCGGGGGTGGCGGCGAAGCCCGGCTCCGCGCGGCGCAGCCGCAGCGCCTCACGGTAGAGGGTGAGCATGGAGCCGGGGTCGGTGCCCTGCTCGTCGGCCGCGTACGAGGCCCAGGCCGCCGGCTGCGGGAGCCAGGGTTCGACGGTGGATCCGAAACCGGCGTACGGCTCACCGGCGGACCAGGGCAGCGGGACCCGGCAGCCGTCCCTGCCCGGGTCGACGCCTCCGGAGCGCAGGTGCATCGGGTCCTCGATGCGGTCGCGGGGGATGTCGGCCTCCGGCAGCCCCAGTTCCTCGCCCTGGTAGAGGTAGACGGCGCCGGGCAGCGCCAGCGAGAGCAGTGCGGCCGCCCGTGCCCTGCGGGTGCCGAGTTCCAGGTCGGTGGGTGTGCCGAAGACCTTGGCGGCGAAGTCGAAGCCGGTCTCCTCGCGTCCGTAGCGGGTGACGGTGCGGGTGACGTCGTGGTTGCACAGGACCCAGGTGGCGGGGGCTCCCACGGGGGCGTGCTCGGCGAGGGTGTCGTCGATGGCGGAGCGCAGCAGCCCGGGGTCCCAGGGGCAGGCCAGGAAGTTGAAGTTGAAGGCGGTGTGGAGTTCGTCGGGCCGCAGGTAGCGGGCGAAGCGCTCGGAGTCGGGGAGCCAGACCTCGCCGACGAAGATGCCGTCGTACCGGTCGGCGATGGCGCTCCACGAGCGGTAGATGTCGTGGAGTTCGTCGCGGTCGACATAGGGATGGGGATCGGTTCCCTTGACGAAGTCGGGCAGGGCGGGGTCCTTGGCGAGCAGGGCCGCCGAGTCGATCCGCACGCCCGCGACGCCCCGTTCGAACCAGAAGCGCAGGACGTCCTCGTGTTCCTGGCGGACGGCCGGGTGCGCCCAGTTGAGGTCGGGCTGGCCCTGGGCGAACAGGTGGAGATACCACTGGCCGTCGTCGATCCTGGTCCACGGGGTGCCGCCGAACTCCGACACCCAGTCGTTGGGCGGGATCTCCCCGTTCTCGCCGCGTCCCTCGCGGAAGTGGAAGAGCTCGCGCTCGGGGCTGCCGGGGGCGGCGGCAAGCGCCGCCCGGAACCAGCCGTGCCGGTCGGAGACGTGGTTGGGGACGATGTCGACGATCGTGCGGATGCCGAGCTCACGGGCTTCGGCGATGAGCTTCTCCGCCTCGGCGAGATGGCCGAAGGCGGGATCGATGACCCGGTAGTCGGCGACGTCGTAGCCGCCGTCGGCCAGCGGGGAGAGGTACCAGGGGGTGAACCACAGCGCGTCGACGCCCAGTTCGACGAGGTAGGGAAGTCTGGCCCGCACCCCCGCGAGATCGCCGGTGCCGTCCCCGTCGCCGTCGGCGAAGCTGCGTACGTAGACCTGGTAGATGGCGGCGTCGCGCCACCAGGGTGCGGTGGTGGCCTCGGTCGGACGGATGGCTGCCACGTGGCGTTCCTTTCGGGCAGGTGGTACTCCGCCCCCGGCCCGGACGCGGGGCGTGCGATGGGAGGGCCGGCGGCGGAGTGCTGGTGGGAGGCGGGTGGTGCGGGACGGTGTCAGCCCTTCAGGCCGCCCGCGGTGAGACCGCTCATGATGTTGCGCTGGAAGAGCAGGAAGATCAGCAGCGTCGGGACGGACGCGATGGTGAGCGCGGCGATGAGGACGTTCTGCGGGACCCCGTTGGACAGCGAGTAGATGCCGACGTTGAGGGTCTGCTTTCCCGGGTCCGGCAGGGTGAGCATGGGCCAGAGGAAGTCCTTCCAGACCCCGACGACCGCGAAGATGGAGACGACTCCGAGGATCGGCCGGGAGATCGGCAGGACGAGGGAGCGCAGGGTACGCAGGGGTGAGGCGCCGTCGATGGCCGCGGCATCGAGGAGTTCGCCGGGGATGGAGTCGAAGAACCGCTTCAGAAGGAAGATGTTGAAGGCGTTGGTGACCGACGGCAGCCAGATCGCCCAGGGCGAGTTGAGCAGGTTGCGCTCGAAGATCGGTACGTCGAGGACCGTGAGGTACTGCGGCACGACCAGAACGGTCGCCGGGATCATCAGGGTGGCGAGCATCATGCCGAGGATGGCCTTGCCGAGGACCGGCCGCAGCCTGGACAGCGAGTAGGCGGCGGCCACGTCCAGGACGAGCTGGAAGGCGAGTGCCCCGAACGCGTAGTAGAGGGTGTTGAGGAGCAGTCGGGCGAGGTCCATCACGGTCCACGCCTGGGAGTAGTTCTCCGTGTGGAGGGAGGAGGGGAAGGCGGTGGGCGGGCTCTGTACGACTTCCTGGGTGGTCTTCAGGCCGCCGGTGACCATCCAGTACAGCGGGCCCAGGAACACCAGGGTGAAGCCCGCGGCCACCAGGGCGAAGACGGTCCAGTAGACCAGCTTCCCCCGGGGCCTGCCGAGCTGGGCCGGTGAGATCAGGGTCCTCGGGCGGCCCTGGTCCGCGTCCCGGTGGCGGGACGTGCGTCCGCTGCCGGTTCCCCGCCGGGAGGCAAGCGTGTCCGATGCCATCGTTCGTTCTCCCGTCCTAGTCTTCGCTGCTGCGGCTGAGGCGTACGTACACCGCGGAGAAGCCCGCGAGGACGACCAGCAGGAGGAGGCCGAGGGCCGCCGCTGCGCCGTAGTTGTTGAAGTTGAAGGCGTACTGGTAGATGAGGTAGACGACGGTCGTGGTGGAGCCCTCCGGTCCCGCGCCGTTGGTGAGCAGGAACGGTTCGGTGAAGACCTGCATCGTCGCGATGATCTGCATGAGCAGCAGCAGCGACAGGATGAGCCGGGTCTGCGGGACCGTGACGTGCCAGATCTTGCGGAACAGCCCGGCGCCGTCGAGTTCGGCCGCCTCGTACAGCTCGCCGGGGATGCCCTGGAGGGCGGCGAGGTAGATCAGCGTGGCCCCTCCCATGTTCATCCAGGTGGAGGCGATGACGACGGAGAGCATGGAGGTACCGGGGTCCTGGAGCCACTGCTGGGCGGGCAGATGGAGGAATTCCAGGATGCGGTTGAAGAGTCCGTAGCCGGGGTCGTAGAAGTACTTGAAGAGCAGGACCGACGCGACGGGCGGCAGCATGACGGGCAGGTAGACCAGCAGGCGGAGGTATCCCTGCGCGTGCCGGAACTCGTTGAGCACGACGGCGACGACGAACGGGACCGCGAAGCCCAGCAGGAGCGCCAGCACGGTGAAAAGCGCGGTGTTGCGCCATGCCTGCCAGAAGGCGGGGTCGTTGAAGACGTAGCTCAGGTTGGACCAGCCGGCCCAGGTCGTCTCGCCGTCCTCGGTCTTCTGGAAGGCCAGGACGAATTCCCTGACCATGGGATACCAGGAGAAGAAGGAGAAGCAGAGGACGGCTCCGATCAGGAAGCCGTGCGCCGTGACGTTGCGGCGCACGGCGCGCACGAACTCCTCACGGGCGGGGGCGGGCCCGCCGGGCCGTGGGTGGTACCCGGGGGGCGGTGCGCTCGCCTTCCCGGTGGACAGGGTGGGGGCCGACATGGTGTCTCCTCGGTGCCGGTGCAGTCGCTCGCGGACGGACGGGGCGCGGGGCCGGGCCCGCCCGGCCCGGCCTCCGCGTGTCCGCTACTGGTGGGCCAGGATCTGGTTGACCTGCTGCTCGGCGGTGTCGAGCAGCTTGTCGATGTCGGCGTCCTTGTTGGTGAGCACGGCGGACATCGCGTTGTCGAGGATCTTGTAGATCTCCTGGGCCTTCGGCGGTTCGGCCTTGCCCTGGACGGGGTTGTCCATGAACGCCTTGAAGTTCTCGACGGGCATGGTGGCGTTGGCGGCGCGGTCGGCGTCGTCCTTCGCCTTGCTCCCGCCGGTGAAGAAGTTGGGCTGCGGGAGGCCGACGGGCAGCTTGTCGGCCTTGGTGCGGGCCCACTCGAACTGCCCCTTGCCGGGGGTCAGGTTCTTGAAGTTCAGCCAGGCGACGGCCGCCTTGATCTTGTCGGGCGAGCTGCCCTTCTTGATCATGTAGTTGTTGCCGCCGAACAGCGTGCCCTGGGCACCGGGAATCGGACCGAGCCCGAAGTTCTCGTACTTCGCCCCGAGCTGCTGCACCATGTAGGCGATGTCGTCGGGCGCGGCCAGGAACATGCCGAGCTTGTCCGTGGCTATCTGCTTCTGGAGGTCGCCCCACTTCAGCAGCTGGGTCCTGCCCATGCTGTCGTCCTCCCAGCGCATGTCGTGCAACTGCTGGAGGACCTGCCTGCCCTTGTCGTCGTTGAACGCGGCCTTCCTGCCGCTCGCGTCCACGACGTCCCCGCCCAGGGCGTACTGGGTGGCGGTGAAGTGCCAGCCGCCGTTGTTGCCGGCGCTGTACTCGCCGAAGCCAGCGACGCCCTTGCCCAGTGCGGCGATCTTCCTGCTCGCCGCCCGGACCTCCTCCCAGGTCGCCGGCGGGGTGTCGGGGTCGAGACCGGCCTGCGTGAACAGCTTCCGGTTGATCATGAGGCCCATGGTGTAGTTGCTGGTCGGCAGCGCGTAGAGCTTGCCGTCCTTGCGGGCGACGTCGAGCACCTGGGGCTGGATGTCCTTGAGCGCCGGGACGGAGGTGTCGTCGACGTACGCGGAGATGTCCACGGCACCGTCGTTGTCCAGCACCTGCTGGAGGTCGGTGAAGTACGCGTAGAACACGTCCGGCTGCGACCTGCCCTTGAGCATGGCCGTGAAACGCGGCGGCTCCAGACACTGTCCGGGCGTCGACTTCCCCTCGATCCTGACGTTCGGGTACTTCTTGTTGAACGTCTTGACGTCCTCGTTCCACTCGCGCAGCTCCGCGGCCTTCGCAGCCGGCGGCATGCAGTCGATCGTCAGCGTCACCTTCGTCTTCGGGTCGAGCGGTGCCGACGGATCGGACGATCCGCTGCCGGAGTCGTCGTTCCCGTCGCCGCTGCTGCTCGTGCCGCAGGAGGCAAGGGCGGTCAGGGCGAGCGCGGTGACGACGGCGGCAGCGGAGGCTCGGCGGGTACGGCGAAACCCAGCACTTCTCATCGGTGGTCCCCTTCGGGCATGAGCGCGGAAGACCCCCGGCCGGCTGTCTGCCGGGGCGCGGCACACTCAACCACCGGCAACAAGCGAGCGCAATATCTCGCGCAGTTTTCGTAAATGTTTGACAGCGCTCCGCATGTGAGGAAGCGCCGCTTACTGCCGCCGTGACCTCTCCCCGGCATACCTCCGCACGGCCCGCAGGGGGTCATCAGGGCCCTATGCGCCACTCGACGACCGTGCAGCCGCTCCCGGACGCCCCCATGCGTCAACAGGTTTCAGTAGGCTCGCGCGCGCAAGAGACGTACGTCCCGCTGCAAGTGGTTACGCGAAGCGGGGTGCTCCCCGGCCCGCTTCCGGGACCGGGGAGCACCCCGCCGAGTCGACGCGGCAGCTCCTACGGATTGATGTCGATCCTGAAGTTCGGGCTGGTGTTCTTCACGTCCTGCGCGTTGCCACTGAACTTCAGCCCGTTGAACGTGACCTCGCCGACGGCAGGACCCTGCCCCGCCTCCGGCATCTCGTTGGCCCAGAGCCCGAAGCCCGACTTGGCGTCGAAGGCGTCACCGCTCTTGCGCGCCCCGGTGATCGAGATGTCGGTGAGCACGGTGTCCTTGATCGGGAACTGGGGCTGTCCGCCGACGTAGTTGGTCTGGAACATGATCCCGCTGTACGTCGGGTCGACGATGTCCACGTGCGAGATCCTGATGCCCTGGAAGACCTTGGAGGCCGAGAACAGCCAGATCCCGGGGAAGGTCTGCGTCCCCCAGAAGTGGCCGCCGGACCTGAGGACCGAGACGTTCTCGATCGCGGTCGGGCCGGTCCCGAAACCGTTCATCGGATAGCCGAAGTCCAGCGAGCTGACGGTGATCCCGGCGTACACCAGGGTGTCGGCGACGAGGATGTTGCGGAAGGTGTTGTCGTAACCGCCGTACACGGCCACACCGGCGGCCCTCCAGGTGAGGAGGGAGGTGAGGTTCTCGTAGACGTTGTTCTTCATGTCCGAGCCCCCGGCGTCGATCGCCGAGAACAGCGCGAAGCTGTCGTCGCCCGTGGCCCGTGCCTCGTTGTTGGTCACGTGGTTGTCCGTGGACCCGTTGGTCATGTTGACGCCGTCGGCGAACATGTTCCGGATCCGGGAGTTCCTGATCGTGACGTTGTCGGTGTTGGCGCCCCAGTACAGGCACACCATGTGCTCGTTCCAGATGTTGTCGATCACGATGTCCGAGACGTTCGCGAAGTCGAACACCTTGCCCGGTCCGTCGATACGGGACGTGTAGTTGCCGAAGTACGCGAAGTCGGAGAACGACGACCCCTTCGCACTTGCCTCGGCACGGAACCCGATGTCGGTGTTGTCCTGCGTGGACGGGGCGCGGAACCGGGTGAACCAGGGGCCGGCGCCGACGACCTTCACGGCCTTGCCGTAGACCTGGAACTTGGCGGCCGTGGAATAGTCGCCGGCGGGCAGATAGACGCCCTTGAGCACGCCCGTGGTGTCCATCCGGACCTTGTCCAGGGCGTTCTGGACGTCCTGGTGGGTGAAGCCGGCGGGCACGGTGTAGGTGGCCGGGTCCGGGTTGGCCACCTGGGAGACCTGCTCCAGGCTGACGAAGTCGATCGCGTAGGTGCTGGTGTTGGCCGCGTCCTTCTGCAGACGGATCCTGCTGCCCGCCGGGACGTTCTTGCCCAGCATGACGTTCGCCTCGTCGTAGATGTGCCGGGGCGCTCCGGAGCCCGGGTCGTTGCCCGGACCGGTCTCGTTGCCGTACAGCCAGGCGTATTTCGAGGTGAGGTCGATGGCCTTGAGGAAGGTGCCGTCCACATAGACGTTCAGCTTCGACTCGATGCCGCCGCCGCCCGCGGAGTCCGGGATGGAGAACCGCGTCACCAGGGTGTTGGTGGGCGCCCTGGTGGTGAACTCCACGTAGTTGCCGGTGCTGTCGAGGGTGACCGCCTTGCGGCCCGACGCCTCGCCCGCGACGTCCCCGACGGTCCGGTTGGGACCGACGACCTTCGCGCCGCCTCCCGCGACGCCGTCCTCGGCCTCGTACATGTCGTACGGCATGTTGGCGCCCCGGCCCACGAAGAGCGACTCGGTGCTGGTGTTGTTCGTGCGCTTCACCGGCAGTTCGTTGGCGTCGTCGGCGAGCACCACCTTCACCGTGTACGAGCCGTTGGCCGCCGCCCAGGTGCCGAGGGAGACGGGTGCCGTCGTGGCACCGGCGGCGATGGCTCCGCTGTGCGCCCCGGTGAGGGTCTTCATCGTGGCGCCCTTGGGGTCGAGCAGGCTCAGGGTGATGCCGTGGCTGCCGCTCGCGGAGGCCAGGGAACCCTGGTTCCTGATCGCGACCGAGAAGGTGACCGTGTCACCGTTCGACGGGGCCGACGGCGAGGTCGAGACCGAGCCCGCCACCAGGTCCGAGCTGGAGACCGGCTTCACGACCAGCGGAGCGCCGGCGGTGAAGGCGTTGTTGGTCTCGTTCTGTTCGATGATCTCGCCCGCCGGGTCGACGACCGCGCCCAGCGTGTAACTGCCCGCGTCGCGTGCGCCGAGGGAGGCGGTGACCTGGGCGGAGACGCCGGCGGCGAGAGCGCCGACCGATGCGGTGGCGACCTTGGAGCCGCCGAGCTGGAAGTCCAGCTTGCCGGCCGGGGACGCGACGGCGCCCGAGTTGCGGACGGTGGCGGACAGGGTGATGTCGTCCGACTCGACGGGGGCCGAGGGCGAGGCGCCGACCGCCGTGACCTGGAGGTCGGGGTTCGGGGCCGGGGCGCCCAGCACCTGGAACTCGGCGACCTGGCCCGCGCCGGATCCGGAGTTGGACGTGAACCTCAGCTGGACGTCGGCCACCCGCGCGGTGACCGGGATCGTCACCGTGTTGCCCGTCGCGGGACTGAACGCGTAGCCCTTGGCGGCGGCCAGGCTCGTGAACGAGGTGGCGTTCTGTTCCCGTCCGAGCACCTGGATGGTCTGGGTACGCGCACCCCAGCTGCTGTCGGGGTTGAGCTTGACGACGACGCTCTCGGTGTCGGCGTCGGCACCCAGCTCGACGGTCAGGGTGTTGGGGTAACTGCCGCCCGCGCCTTCCCAGTAGGTGGTGAGCGAGTTGTCGTTGGCGTGGGCCGCGACGAACGTGTGCACCACCGAGGAGGCCGTGATCGGCTTGGAGACGGCCAGGTTGGAGGCGCCGCTCGTGGAGCCGTTGCGCGTCACGGTGTTGCTGGCGCCGGATATGTTGCCCGCCGCGTCCCTGGCCCGCACCACGTAGCTGACGGTGGAGGCCGCGGGCTGGGTGTCGGTCCAGGTGGTGACGTCGCCGGCCACGCTCCTGCGGAGCACGTTGTCGGCGAAGACGTCGTAGCCGGTGACGCCCTTGTCGTCGGACGAGGCCGTCCAGGTCAGCTTGATCTGCCCGCCGGCCTGCTCGGTGAAGGCCAGGCCGGACGGCGCGGTGGGCGCCTGCGTGTCACCGGAGTCGCCCTGCCGGGTCACGGTGTTGCTGTTGCCCGACTGGTTGCCCGCGGCGTCCCGGGCCCGTACGTGGTAGGTCACGGTCTCGCTCGCCGGGCGGGTGTCCGTGAACGTGGTGACGTCACCCGCCACGGCGGTCAGCAGCGTGTTGCCGGCGTAGATGTCGTAGCCGGTGACGCCCGTGTCGTCCGACGACGCCTTCCAGGTCAGCTTGATCTGCCCGCCGGCCTGCTCGGTGAAGGCCAGGCCGGACGGCGCGGTGGGCGCCTGCGTGTCACCGGTCGTCGGGCCGTAGACCTCCAGCTCGGAGAACTGGGCGGCGGGCTGGACCGAGTTGGCGGTGACCAGTACGCGCACGTAGCGGGTGGTGGTCGCGTCGAGGGCGACCGTCGCGGACTGGCCGCCGGCGGCGTCGAAGGTGTACGCCTTGGACGCGGTGAGGTCGGTGAAGTCCGTGCCGTTGGCGCTGCCCTGGATCTTCAGCGTCTGGGTCCGCTGCTCCCAGCCGTCGGGGAGCCGGAGCACCACGCGGTCGACCCGGACCGAGGAGCCCAGATCGGCCTGGATCCATTGAGGAAGCGCGTTGTTCCTGCTCTCCCAGTAACTGGACCTGTTCCCGTCGTTGCCGTGGGCGGCGACGTAGGTCTCCGTGTAGCTGCTCGCGGTGAGGGTCCGGCCCGCTGCGAGGTTCGCCGACGACTCCCCGGCGGCGCGGACCTCGAGCTCGGAGAGCTGGGCGTTCCGCCAGCCGGTGTTGGCCGTGACGTTCACCCGGACGAACCGGGTCTGCGTGGCCGGGAAGGAGATCCGCACCTCGTTGGAGGTGCCGGGGCTGAAGGTGTAGGCGGCGGAACTCCTGAGCGTCGAGAAGCTGGTGCCGTCGGCGCTGCCCTGGAGCGAGAGGGTCTGCTGTCTGCTCTCCCAGCCCGCCGGGAGCTTCAGCGTGACCTCGTCGATCCGGGCGGTCGAACCGAGATCGGTCTGCACCCACTGCGGCAGCGTGCCGCCCGTCCCCTCCCAGTACGTCGCCTGGTTGCCGTCCGTCACGTTACGGGCGACGTACTCGGTGCCCGCACTGCTCGCCGCCGCGGCCCGGCCTGCGGCGATGTTGGGGCCGGCGGCCGCCGAGGCGGTGAGCGACGGCCATCCGATCATCAGAAGACTGGTCGTGACCACGGCGGAAAGGGCCCGCCATCTCCAGCGTTGGGCTCGCATAGATCCCCGATCTTCGGCCTCGGAGCGGGGTGCACCGAGGGCTGCGGCTCTGTCCGATCGACTCCGTGACAACCATTCCTGCGCACACTGAGCCGTGGTTTGCGCTTTGCGGTCAGAGAGTTGCAGAGAAGTACGGGGCCGTCCACGGTTCCGACAGAAAACGGAATGAGAGAGGAGCAGCGGTACCTACCGCAAGAGGGCTTCCTGGAAGGCCATTAAGGGCACGTGACCCCGAGCGGGGAAGGCGCGCAACGACACCGCAAGTGGTGCAATTTTTTTGCGTATAGCTGTAAGCCGATGAGAACGCGCTGTTCCCGGGCACGGCGAAGAGCGGGGCCCGCGTCCGCGGGCCCCGCTCCCATGGAACCTGCCGGCGGTCAGAGGCCGCCGGTGTGGAGGAGCCGGTCGGGCGATCCGGCGCCCAGGCCCGTCAGGACGCCCGGGGTCGCCTCCGTGGCGAGCGCGTCGGCGACGTCCTGCGGTGACGCGTCGGGGTGCTGCTCCTTGTAGAGGGCGGCGGCGCCCGCGACGTGCGGACTGGCCATGGAGGTTCCGCTCAGCGTCGTCGAGCCGCCGCCGAGCTTCGCGGACACGATGTCCACGCCGGGGGCGTAGAGCCACACACACGTGCCCCAGTTGCTGAACGTCGCCTGGCGGTCCTGGTTGTCGCTGGCGCCCACCGCGAGCACACCGTCGGCACGCGCCGGCGAGACGTCGCAGGCGTCCTGGTCCTCGTTGCCCGCCGCGACGACGGGCAGGGTGCCCTCGGCCGCGAGCGCGTCGAACGCGTCGTCGACGGCCGAGGACGCCGGTCCGCCGAGGGAGGCGTTGACCACGGCCGGCTGCTCGGCGTTCTGGGCGATCCAGTCGAGGCCGGCGATGATCCCGGCCCACGTACCCGAACCCTCGCAGTCGAGCACCCGCACCGGCACGAGGGAGGCGGCGGGGGCGACACCGTAGGTCGCACCGGCCACGGTCCCCGCCACATGGGTGCCGTGGCCGTTGCAGTCCTCACCGTCACGGCCGTCACCGATGGCGTCGTACCCGGCCCCCACCCGGCCGCCGAACTCGCTGTGCGCGGACTCGATGCCGGTGTCGAGGATGTACGCCGTCACCCCCTCACCCGTGCCGTCCACGTCGTACGTGCCGTCCAGCGGCAGATTCCGCTGGTCGATGCGGTCCTGCCCCCAGCTCCCGGCCACGGCCCGCGCCCCGCCGGCCGACTTCACCGCGGGCGGCGAGACGGAGGCCTCGCTGTTCTCCTCGACGGCCTGGACCCCCGCATCGCCGCGCACCTGCTCCAGCTGCGCGGACGTGAGCGTGGCCGCGAAACCGTGCAGGACCTTGCTGTAGGTGAAGAGGGTGCTGACGCCGAGCTGTTCGGCCATGGCGGCAGGCTTCTGCTCGGGAGCGAGGGTGACGATGTACTGACCGGGCACGGCCCGGGCCGACTTCTGCACCGGGACGAGAGTCTCGGCGGTGTCTGCGGCGGCCGTGGTGGTGCCGATCAGAGGGGCGATCAGCAGCAGGGCGGCCGGTGCCCAGTGGGCGCGCAGGCGCATGCGTTCTCCCTTGGGGTGGAGGAGCGGATCGCGGACCTGTCAGGTCCGCGAAGTGCGAACACCTGACCTTTCGTCCACATCCTCCGTGGGCCTGAGCCGCGTCAGCCGGACAGCGCAACGGCCGGGGTCCGGGCAGGCCCATTCGGCCCTATGTATGAAAGGTTTCAAACCCCCTCTCCGGCGAGCCTAGGCCCCTCTGCGTGAAGGCGTCAACGCCCCACGCAGTGGCCTTCGAACCATCAAGCCAAGGGCAGACCGCTCGCGTGACAGGTATTGACAGGAGCCCGTCAAAACTCTAACTTCTCGGAACTGAAACGATTCACAGTCGATCATCACGGAGCCGCGTTGTGATCAGCAGAAGACGACTGCTCAGCACCACCGCCGCCACCGCCGCGCTGGCCGCGGTCTCCGCCCCCGCTGCCGGTGCGACCGGAAGGTCGACGGTGACGCCGGGACGGGCCCGTTTCACCGGGCCGACCGTCGAGTACGTACGCGATCCGCTGGGCCTGGACACCGCACGTCCTCGGCTGAGCTGGCCCATGGAAGCGGACGGCCCCGGGCTGAGCCAGACCGCCTACCAGGTGCGCGTGGCCACCGCTCCCGGCCGCCTGGAGGAACCCGACGTCTGGGACAGCGGCAGGGTGGAGTCCGCGCAGTCCCTGCTGGTTCCGTACGGCGGCCCCGAACAGGTCTCCCGTACGCGCTACTTCTGGTCCGTGCGGGTCTGGGACCGGAACGGCCGGGTCTCCGCGTGGAGTGCGCCGTCCTGGTGGGAGACCGGGCTGCTGGACGCCTCGGACTGGTCGGCCGGCTGGATCGCCGCGCCCGCCGCGCTGACCGCGGCACCGTCCCTGGAAGCGGCCTCGTGGATCTGGTTCCCCGAGGGCGACCCCGCGGTCGACGCGCCGGCCGCCACCCGGTGGTTCCGCGGCCGGGTCGAGGTGCCGCAGGGCGTCACCCGCGCGCGTCTGGTCATGAGCGCGGACGACGGGTTCACCGCGCTGATGAACGGCGTGCGGGTCGCGCACACCGAGGCCGACGGCCCCGCCGAGAACTGGAAGCGCCCGGTCCTCGTCGACGTGACGCGGCACCTCTCCCCCGGCGTCCAGGTGATCGCGGTCTCCGCGACGAACGCCACCCCCGGCCCCACCGGGGTGCTCGGAGCCCTGGAACTGACCACACCGGACGGTGTCGTCACGATGGTGACCGGTGCCGACTGGCGGGCCACCGACGAGGAGCCCCCGGGCGACTGGCACACCGGCGCCTACGACGACAGCGCCTGGCCCGCCGCCAAGGTGCTCGCCCGCTGGGGCTCGGGCCCCTGGGGCAAGGTGCCGGTCGCGTACTCCCCCGCCGTCCAGCTGCGCCGCGAGTTCCGGACGGGCCGCAGGAAGGTCGCGCGGGCACGGCTGTACTCGACGGCCCTCGGC
>Ga0164307_10000197_pt1 | contig 27755 bp, 22 predicted proteins | sample Whisoiple_243_MG_FD_110214 | JGI IMG/M metagenome (GOLD analysis project Ga0164307, IMG submission 110214) | Soil microbial communities amended with fresh organic matter from upstate New York, USA - Whitman soil sample_243_MG | ecosystem: Environmental > Terrestrial > Soil > Unclassified >...
TCGCTGGCGTCGAGGCCAGTATTCAGGGCGTCGAAATCGTGCCGAGTGAGACGCGCGCTCTGACCTAAAGTGTGCAAGTTCCGGATGCCAAGGGTAAGCAGTCGTCGCTCGACGTGGAGTTGACCGTCGAGGTCCCACCGCGAGTGAAGATTCGCCTGTCCAAGGTCGAATCTGGGTTGTTCAAGAGGCTCGAGCCGATCTTGGGCGAAGGCTACTTTCGAGACTACCCGTTCGCGGACCGTTTCAAGCTCAAGAAGCCGGAACAGTCGAGCGCCGTCCGCGAGAAGTTCCCGGAGTTGCTCGCCGTCGGCGAGCACAATCCGGTCATCACCTTTCACCTTCACCCCGGGGTGCGTTGGCACGACGGAGTTCCGTTCACGGCGGAGGACGTGAAGTTTACGTATCAGGCGCTAGTCGATCCGCGCAACGCCTCGCCGCGCGCGTCGTCGTACGAAGGAATCAAGTCGGTCGAAGTCGTGGACGAGTTGACCGTGCGCATGACGTACAAACGGCTCGCCGCGCCGGCCATCATCGATTGGTTGATCGGCGTCATACCGAAGCACTTGTTGGATGATGCAGCGTTGCGACGCGAGATGTCCAAGACCTCGCTTTCGAAAGAAGCGCGCGCGACGTTTTCCGTGAGGACCTCGGAGTTCGGTCGCCATCCGGTCGGAACTGGGCCATTCCGGTTTGCGGAATGGCGCGCGGACCAGTTCGTTCATCTGCAACGCAACGACGACTATTGGGGCAAAAAGGCCGAGCAGCAGGACGTATTCTTTCGAGTCATCCCCGACTATCTGACGATGGAGCTCGAATTCAAGGCGGGCGCGCTGGATCGTTACGATGCGCTGCCGCACCAAGCCGAGCGCTTGCGCAAAGATCCCGAGTATCACGTGCTCAATCGCCGCCGCGGCTACTATTCGTACATTGCCTACAACATGCGGCGTCCACAATTTCAGGATGTGCGCGTGCGTCGTGCGCTGGGCATGGCGATCGACGTCGGCAGTTTGATCAAGTACGCGCTGTCGGGCGAGGCCAAGCGTGCGACCGGGCCGTATTACTCGAACACGCCGTACTATGACCCAACGGTCGAGCCGTTGCCCTACGACCCAGCAGGCGCACTCGCGTTACTCGCAGAAGCGGGTTGGAAAAAGAACGCGCGCGGCATGCTCGAGAAGGACGGCAAGCCATTTCAGTTTACCCTGGTCACGAACAACGGGAACCCGCAGCGCAAGGCGATCATGATCGTCGCCCAAGAAGCGTGGAGAAAGCTCGGTATCGACTGCAAAATTCAAGCTTTCGAGTGGACGGTGTTCTTGGACGATTTCGTTCACAAACTCAACTTCGACGCGGTGGTGCTGGCTTGGGTGGGCGGTGACATCAATCCCGACAAGTATCAACTCTGGCACTCTAGCCAGGTTCACGAGTTTCAGCTCAATTTCGCCGGCTATCAGAGTCAGCGCGTCGATGAACTGATCGAGCGCATTCGTGAAGAGTATGACTTCGACGCGCAAGTCGCGTTGACCCGTGAAGTGCACCGGCTCGTCGCGGCGGATCAGCCTTACACCTTTCTGTACGAGCCGACCGAGCCAATCGTGCTCGACAAGCGCATCGTGCAAGTCGATCGCGACCCCGATGGCAGAGAGACGTACCGGAAGATCGAACCACTGCCCTCGGGCTCGATCGACGTCTTCTTCTCGCGCTGGCGCAAACTCGCGCAGGAGCCCAGCTATGCGCCGTGATCGCGCGCTCACCGGGGGACGACGCTGATGTGGCGCTTCCTGGCGCGAACGATCGTGCAGCGGCTGCTGCTCCTGGTCGTGATCTCGATCGTGTCACACACGGTGATTCACCTCGCGCCCGGCGAGCCCACCGAGGTCGACTCGATGAACCCCATGATGAAGGCCGAGGACGTCGCGCGCATCCGCAAGTCGTTCCACCTCGACGAGCCGATTTACTTGCAATACGTGCACTGGGTCAGAGATCTGTGCACCGGTCAGCTCAAGTCTTTTCGCGACGGTTTGCCCGTCATGCCCAAGATTTGGGAGCGTTTCTTGAACTCGCTGCCGTTGTTCCTGTGCACGACGGTGATCGTCTGGACGGCGTCGTTCCCTATCGGCATCCAGGCCGCGCTCAAACGGGGCTCGCGCTACGATCGCGGCACGACATTCGTCGCGTACACGTTGATTTCGATCCCTGGCTTCTTTCTTTCGTACCTGTTGATCGTTTGGGTCGTGCGCATCTTTCACTTGCCCGTGATCGGCCTCACCACCTTCGGCACGGAGCACGAAAGCGGCGTGGTGCGCGCGATGGACCGCGTCTGGCACCTCGTCATTCCGTCGCTGATGGCGGCGCTGACCGGCATTGCGGTTCTGTCTCGCTACGTGCGCGCGCAAATGCTCGAGGTCTTGGGCCAAGACTACGTGCGTACCGCGCGCGCGAAGGGTCTCGACGAAGATCAGGTGGTTTATGGGCACGCGCTGCGCAACGCGCTCTTGCCGTTCGTCACCATGTTCGGCTTGCTCTTGCCGGGCTTGATCAGCGGTTCGGTGATCTTCGAGCAGATCTTTGCTTGGCCGGGGCTCGGTTTGCTCGGTTACGAAGCGATTTTGGCCCGTGATTTTCCGATGATTCTGACACTCAACTTCGTGGCCGCGGCGCTCACGTTGCTCGGCATCTTGCTCTCGGACATCCTGTACGCGCTGGTCGATCCGCGCATCCGGCTGCAATGACCATCCCAGTCGGTCCGAGCCCCAGCATCGAAGCGCTGGCCGCACCGCACGCGGACGCAGAAGCGTTGGGCATCGCCGAGACCCCCGCGCAACAGCTCTGGCGTACGTTCCGCAAAGATCGCCTAGCGATGCTCGGCTTGTACGTTTTGCTCGCGCTGATGGTCGTGGCCTTGGTGGGCCACGTGCTGACGGGCTGGTGGGTGGTGTTCGATCCGGCGACCGTGCGCCTGCCGGACAAGCTGCTGCCGCCGTTCAGCGCAGCTTCCAGCGCCTTGGCGCCAGAGCTCCTGCCCCCGCTCCACTCTTACCCATTCGGGACGGACGAGCTCGGACGCAACGTCTTCGCTCGAATGTTGCAGGGGGCGTTCGTATCACTGTCGGTAGGCATCGTCGCCGTCAGCATCTCGCTCGGCATCGGCGTCACGGTGGGGGGCCTGGCCGGCTTCTACGGACAGCGCAAAATAGGCCCGATCAGCGTTGATTCGTTGCTGATGCGCTTGACGGATGTGGTGCTGTGTTTCCCGACCTTCTTCTTGATCCTCACGGTCGTGGCGCTGCTGCCGCCCAGCATCTACAACATCATGATCGTGATCGGCATGACGAGCTGGATGAGCACCGCGCGCTTCGTGCGCGCGGAGTTCCTCGCGCTGCGCGAGCAAGACTTCGTTACGGCGGCGCAGGCGCTCGGCTTGCCAGAGTGGCGGATCATCTTCCGACACATGATTCCGAACGCGATGGCGCCGGTGCTCGTCTCGGCGACGATCAACGTCGCGCACGCCATCTTGACCGAGTCCGCGTTGTCCTTCTTGGGCTTCGGCGTGCGGCCGCCGTACGCCACCTGGGGCAACATTTTGGCTGATGGGCGATCGTACATCTTCGACGCGCCGTGGCTGTTCTTGATCCCCGGTGCGGCAATTTTGCTCGTCGTGCTCGCCTTCAACCTCGTGGGTGAAGGGCTGCGCGACGCCATGAACCCGAAATTGCGGAAGCGAGTCGGATGACGGACCCAGGTGCAGAGCCGCTTTTGTCGATCCGCGAGCTAGAGGTGGACTTCGCGACCGACACTGGCGCCGTGCGCGCCGTGCGCGGAGTCGATTTGAACGTCGCGGCGGGCGAAACCGTGGCTTTGGTCGGTGAATCCGGCTCCGGCAAGTCGGTCACGGCGATGTCGGTCATGCGTTTGACCGAAGGGCGCATCGCCGGGGGCAGCATTCTCTTCCAAGGGCGCGACTTGGTCGGCGTGCCCGACGCAGAAATGCGCCGCATTCGCGGCGGGCAGATCGGCATGATCTTTCAGGAGCCGATGACCTCGTTGAACCCCGTGTTCACGATCGGGCGCCAGATCGAGGAGGTGCTGAGTTTGCATCAGCAGCTCGGAGCGCGCGCCGCTCGCGCGCAGGCGCTCGAACTGTTGCAACACGTCGGCATCCCAGCGCCCGAGCGCCGCCTCGCGCAATATCCGCACGAGCTCTCCGGCGGCATGAAGCAGCGCGTGATGCTGGCGATGGCCGTTGCCTGTCGCCCGCGGCTGCTCATCGCGGACGAACCGACGACCGCGCTCGATGTCACGATTCAAGCCCAAATCATGGAGCTCTTGCGCTCCCTGCAGCGCGAGTTGGGTATGGCCGTGCTGCTCATCACCCACGACCTGGGCGTCGTGGCTCATTTTGCCGAACGAGTGTTGGTGATGTACGCCGGCAAGATCGTGGAACAAGGCTCGGTGCGGGACGTGTTCAAACGCGCCTCGCATCCGTACACGCAAGCGCTGCTCGCCGCGCTCCCCGATCCGCAAAACCCCGGCAAGCGCTTGGCCGCGATCCCCGGTCGCGTACCAACGCCGGCCATGTTGCCGCCAGGTTGCGCGTTTTGCGCGCGCTGCGCCCACGCCTTCGAACCCTGCGCCAGCGGACAACCGCCGCTGTTCGCCGTGGGCGAAGGGCACCGGGCGGCGTGTTTTTTGAGGGAGGGGGGCGCTCGAGATCCCGCATCGCACCTCGAAGCGCCCGCTGTTCCCGACGTGTTACGTTGAGAGCCTCGGCTCTCTTTTCGTCCGCGCCGCCGAAGGCTTCGACGGACTGTGGCGCTGATCGTGACCATCAAAAAACTCTCGGCGAGATCCGTCCCTGGGACAGTTTTCGCGAATGGTGGCTCGGCGATTCAGCTCTCGACATGGGTTTCCGCGCGCCACCCTGTTCCCCGGCAGGGGGGGCGGCTGTGCTAGCTTGGGCGCGATCGCTCTCCCATGTCGCTCGCGGCCTCAGCATCGATTTCTACGGAGCCTGCGCCAGCAGATGTGCTCGTGCAGGTGACTGGGCTACGCAAGTATTTTCCGGTGCGGGGCGGGCTATTCGGTGGAAGCGTCCAGCAAGTGCGCGCGGTCGAGGACGTTTCGTTCGAGATTCGGCGCGGTGAGACGCTCGGGCTCGTGGGTGAATCGGGTTGCGGCAAGACCACTGTCGGGCGGCTGCTGCTGCGGTTGCTTTCGCCGACGGCGGGCAGCGTGCGCTTTGCGGGCCGTGATTTGGCGACGCTCGATGGCACCGAGCTTCGCCGCATGCGCCGCCGCATGCAAATCGTATTTCAAGATCCCTACTCATCGTTGAATCCGCGGCGTACGGTGGGCGATGCGATCGGCGAGCCGCTGTTCGTGCACGGGCTCGCCAAGGGGGCCGAGATCGATCGGCGTGTCAGTCGCTTGCTCGAGCGCGTCGGTTTGCCGGGGAGCTACCGCAGTCGCTATCCGCACGAGTTTTCCGGCGGGCAACGCCAACGCGTGTGCATCGCGCGCGCGCTCGCGCTCGAGCCCGAATTCATCGTCTGTGACGAGGCCGTCTCCGCGCTCGATATCTCAATTCAGGCACAAATTCTCAATCTTCTCGGGGATTTGCGGGACGAGCTGAAGCTCACCTATCTGTTCATCAGCCACAACCTGAACGTGGTGCAGAGCGTCGCCGCGCGCATCGCAGTGATGTACCTGGGCAAACTGGTCGAAGTTGCGCCGGCGGCCGAGTTGTTCCGCGCGCCGCAGCATCCGTACACGCGAGCGCTTCTATCTGCCAACCCGGTGCCTGATCCCGACGTGCCGCTCCGGCCTATCACTCTGAAGGGTGAATTGCCTTCACCGCTCGAACCACCGACGGGTTGCCGTTTTCACACCCGCTGCCCGGACGTGTTCGAACCCTGCAGTCGCGTCGTGCCCGAGGCGCGACTCGTCCGTCAGGCAGACAATCGAAACGAGCACCACGTGTGGTGCCACCTGTACGACGATGCTCAGAAGTCTGCTTAGCGCATTCTTGGTGTTCGCCGCGGCGCTCCTGGTCGTGGGGTTCACGTTGTCGACGTCGACCGACCGGCGTGCTGATTTTCGCTTCACCAACGGCGCCGAACCCAAGACTTTGGACCCGCAGCTGGCCACCGGTGACCCCGAGCACCGGCTTTTGAGCGCGATTTTCGAGGGTTTGGCGCGCCTCGACGCGCGCTCGCTGGAGCCCGTGCCGGCCGTGGCTGAATCGTGGGAAATTTCTGCAGACGGCAAGACGTACACCTTTCACCTGCGGGCGGACGCGCGCTGGAGTGACGGTCACCCGGTGACCGCGCAAGACTTTTGCTACTCGTGGCGTCGCTTGCAAGAGCCGAGCTTGGGCTCGGAGTACGCCTACATCATGCACATGGTGCGCTACGCCCAGGCGTACAACACGCACGAGGAGCAAGCCAAAGCCCTGCGCGGTTCGATTCGAAGCGCCGCGGCCGAACTGCTGAAAGAGTATCCGGATGCGATCCCGAAGGCCGCCGTGCTGGCGTTTTCGGCGAAGCAGAACCTGAACGCGACGCTCAAGGGCACGACCAATGAAGTGTTGCGTCATTTCTTGCTGCGCGCGCCCGCGGATATGCCACACGCCGAGATGAGCGCGTTGCCGGCTCAGTTCGAGCTCGAGGGCAACCGGCGAGCGGCGCTCTACGAGGAAGCCAAGCAGCATTTCGGCGTCGACGGCGGCGTGTACGCCAAGGACGAACACACGTTGCTCGTGGAGCTGGTCGCGCCCACGCCCTATTTCCTGGAGCTCACCGCCTTTTATCCCCTGTCGCCCGTCCCGCGCTGGGCAATCGAAAACAGCGCTGGGCGCAACTGGTTCCTGCCCGGCCAGATCGTGTCGAACGGTCCATTTCGTTTGGCCGATTGGCGCGTGGGCGATCACATCCGCCTCGAGCGCAACGAGACCTATTGGGGGCGTCGCGACGTTGCGCTGCGCAGTATCGACGCCCTGCCGATCGAAAACACGACCACCGCCCTGAACTTATACCTAACGGGTGAAGTGGATTGGATGGCGTATCAAACGGTGCCCCAAGAGCTGGCGCCCGATCTGCGCTCGCGCCCCGATTTCTTCACCGGTCCCGCGTTCATCTCCTATTACTATCGGATCAACTGCACTCGTAAGCCATTCGATGACGTGCGGGTGCGCAAGGCGCTCAACTTGGCGATCGATCGGGAGCAGATCACGCGCGACGTGATGCGTCTCGGTCAGCTGCCAGCGACGCACTTCGTGCCTCCTGGAATTCGCGGCTACGATCCGCCCGAAACGGCGCTCGCCTTCGACGTCGAACAGGCGAAAAAGCTGTTGGCTGAGGCTGGTTTCCCCGAGGGCCGCGGCTTTCCGAAGTTCGGCATTTTGTACAACACGCTCGAATCCCACAAGAAGGTCGCCGAAGTGGTGGCCGATCAACTGCGCCGCAACTTGCACCTCGAGGTCGCGGCGTACAACCAAGAGTGGCAGTCTTACCAGCAGAGCACGCGCGCGCTAGACTACGATTTGGCCCGCGCCGGCTGGGTCGGCGACTACGAGGATCCGAACACCTTTCTGGATTTGTTCCTCACCAACGGCGGTAACAATCAGACCGGCTGGAGCAGCGTACTTTACGACCGCCTGCTCGCCGCCGCTGCCGATGTGGAGCATTTCGTGGCCGATCCCGGATTCGTGATCGAGCACGCGCACGACCCGGAGAAACTGAAACGCTTGGCGGACACTGCGCGGAGCGAGGCAGATGTCGCGCAACGCTTGCAGCGGATGTCCGAGCTTCGGATGGCTCTGCTCGCCGAAGCGGAGCGCGTCCTGATCCACGACGAGTTCCCGATCCTTCCCATCTACATATACGTGACGATGGACATGGTGAAGCCCGAGGTCAAAGGCATCTACAGCGAGCTCGTGAGCAGCAACGGCACAAAACGGCCAAATTTGCGCAATATTCACCCGTTGCGCAACGTTTCCATTCGGCGCGCTGCCAGCGCAGGTGAGGCGCAGTGATCGAGACGCTGAGTCTCTTTTTCGGCGTTGCATTGCTTGCCGCCACGGCCTGGTGTCCAGCGCGCGTCACGCGCGTGCTCGGAGCGCTGCTGCTCGCGCTCATGCTCGGCATCGTGCTCCGCTTCGCGCTCGGCATTCCCGCGGCGATCGGCTGCGGGCTGCTCGCGAGCGCCCTTGGCTATCGCTTCTTTCCGCTGCTGGTGTTGCGGCGCGTGCTGTTCTTGGTGCCGGCGTTGGTATTGTTGATTTACGCGACGACGCTGCTCATGTACCGCGCGCCCGGCAATCCGTTCGCGAACGAGCGCGCCACGACGCCGCAAGTCGAAGCGGCGCTGCGCGCCCAGTATGGCGTGCCCAAGAGCGCCTCGGCGTTTTTCCAGATCTACATGCGTCGGTTGTTGGTCGAAGGCACGCTCGGTCCGTCGATCAAGGTGCAGGGCCGCACCGTGGAGGAGCTGATTGGGCCGGCGTTTCCCGTCAGCGTTGCGCTTGGATCCCTCGCGCTCCTGCTCTCGGTTTCGTTGGGGCTGGGGCTCGGGATTTTGGCTGGTTTGCGGCGCAACACGGCCATCGATCATTTGAGCATGACACTGGCGCTGGTCGGCGTTTCGCTGCCAAACTTCGTGCTCGGCTCTGCGGCGATGATCGTATTTTCGCTCTGGTTCCGCTGGCTGCCGGTGGCCGGCTGGGGGAGCCTGCGACACGTGCTGATGCCAGCAGTGGCCTTGGCACTGCCGAATGCCGCGATCATCGCGCGCTTGGCTCGCAGCGGCATGATCGAGGTCCTGCAGCAAGATTACATCCGAACCGCGCGCGCGAAAGGTCTACCGGAGAGCTGGGTCGTCGTGCGTCACGCCCTGCGGGGCACGCTCATGCCGGTCGTTTCGTTCTTGGGTCCCGCTGCTGCGGCGACGATGACCGGCTCGTTCGTGGTCGAGGTCTTGTTCGCAGTGCCCGGTATGGGCCAATGGTTCGTCAAAGGCGCGATCAATCGCGATTATTCGCTCGTGCTCGGCACCGCGATTGTGTACTTCGGTTTGGTCATCTTGTTCAATTTGCTGGTGGATTTGGCCTATGCCTGGCTCGATCCGCGGCTGCGGAGCAGCGGCGCATGACGCGCAGCCCTTTTCAATTGGCGATGCAGCGGCTGCTGCGCAATCGCGTTGCCGTGCTGGGCGGCGTGCTGCTCGCGCTGATCACGTTTGCCTGCGTGGCCGTGCCCATCTTGTTCGAGTTGGATCCCGATCTGACTCAACCCGCGCTGCGCAATCAGGCCCCATCGGCGCGCTTCCTGTTCGGTACGGATGGCCTCGGGCGCGATTTGGTTGCGCGCGTGCTCGTGGGCGGCCGCACCTCGTTGCTGGTGGGTCTGGCAGCGACCGCCGTTTCGGTGCTCGTGGGCGTGGCCTATGGCGCGATTGCCGGGTTCTACGGCGGAAAGATCGACGAGGCCATGATGCGCTTGGTCGATTTCATGTACGGGCTTCCGTACATGTTCTTGGTCATCCTGATCATGCTCATGTTCTCGGAGACGGCTCGCGGCGACATGCTGCCCGTGTTTTTGGCCTTGGGCTTGGTGCAATGGCTCACCATGGCGCGCATCGTGCGCGGCCAAGTACTCGCTTTGCGCAGGCAAGAGTTCGTGCTCGCCGCCGAGCTCTTGGGTGTGAGTGACGCGCGCCTCTTGGTTCGTCACGTGCTCCCCAACGTGTTCGGTGTGATCATGGTCTACGCCACGCTGATGGTCCCTTCGGTGATCATCCTAGAGTCGTTCTTGTCGTTCCTGGGCTTGGGAGTCGCGCTTTCTTGGGGACAGCTGGTCTCGGACGGCATCGCGGTGATCAACCCCATCCGCTCGTATTGGTGGATCTTGCTTTGGCCGAGTTCGTTCCTCGGCGTCACGCTGATCAGCCTCAATTTCCTGGGTGACGGCCTGCGCGACGCGCTCGACCCGAAGGGCAAAACGTGAACCCGCGAAGCGTGCCGGTCGACGAGGCTGCAGGCGCGGAAGAGCTGCTGCGTGTCCGCGAGCTATCGGTATCGTTCGTCACGCGCGAACGAACGGTGCGCGCCGTCGATCACGTGAGCTTCGACGTGCGCCCGGGTGAGGTCGTCGGTTTGGTGGGTGAGTCGGGGTGCGGCAAGAGCGTGACCAGCCTCTCGATCCTCGGCCTGCATGAACGGCCTGCCGGGCGCGTGACGGGCAGCATTCGCCTGGCAGGGCGAGAGCTAGTCGGCGCTTCGCCTGCGGAATTGCGCGAGGTGCGCGGAAATCGCGTGAGTATGAACTTTCAAGACCCGCTGACCAGCCTCAACCCGTATCTGCGGGTAGAAGAGCAGCTCGCCGAAGTGCTCGAACTGCACTTGCAGCTGCGCGGACCAGCAGCGCGCGCGCGCATGCTCGAGATCCTGAGTCAGGTCGGCATTCCTGGTGAGGAGCGGCTGCGAGCGTATCCGCATCAGCTCTCCGGCGGTATGCGCCAGCGCATTTGTATTGCCATGGCGCTCCTCTGCAACCCCGCGCTGCTGATTGCGGACGAACCGACGACCATGCTGGATGTCACGATTCAGGCGCAGATTCTCGAGCTGTTGCGCTCACTCCGCAGCCTCCGAAAGATGTCGATCCTATTCATCACTCACGATCTGGGCGTCGTGTCCGAAATTTGCGACCGCGTGATCGTGATGTACGCCGGTCGCATCGTGGAGCAAGCGCGCACGGCGGAAGTTTTGAACGCTCCGCTTCACCCCTACACCGAGGCGCTGCTCAAGAGCACCCCGCGGGTCGACGTGCCGGGGGGCGGCTCGCTGCACCCAATCGGTGGCTTACCCCCGCGCTTGTCTGCCGAAAAAGTCGACGCTTGCACGTTCGCCCCGCGTTGTCCGCGCGTGCGTGAAGGATGTACCCACGGCGAACCCGCGCTCACGAGCGCGGGCGGCGAGCGCTTGCGTCGCTGCATCGTGCCGGTGGCAGAAATGGAAACCGCGCTGTCATGAGCCACTCGGCGCCGCTGCTCGAGGTGCGCGATCTACGTGTCCACTTCGCCCATGAAGGGGCCGTCGTGCGCGCGGTCGACGGCGTGGACTTCGAGCTCCGCGCGGGTGAAACTCTGGCTTTGGTCGGCGAGTCGGGTTGCGGAAAGTCGACCCTGGCTCGGGCGCTGGTCGGGCTGAATCCAATCACTTCTGGCAGCGCCGAGCTCAACGGCCGCACCATCACCGGGCTCTCGCGGGCGGCGGCGCGGCCTTTTCGGCGCGAGCTGCAGCTGGTGTTTCAAGACCCCTACGCGAGCCTCAACCCGCGTTTCACGATCGCCCAAACCTTGGCTGAGCCGCTGCTCCTGCACGAAAAGGCCAGCCGCGGCAATGTCGATGGCAAGGTTTGCGAGCTGCTCGCTCAGGTCGGGCTCGATCCCGAATTGCGTGCTCGTTATCCGCACGAGTTCTCCGGCGGACAGCGGCAACGCATCAGCATTGCCCGAGCCCTCGCGGTCGAGCCGAGCCTCCTGCTCTGCGACGAGGTCACCTCCGCCTTGGATGTCTCGATCCAAGCGCAGATCCTCGAGCTCCTGCGGTCGGTCCAACGCGAACGCGGCCTGAGCTACCTGTTCATTACTCACGACCTCGGAGTCGTGCGCTACATCGCTCATCGTGTCGCAGTGATGTATGTCGGCCAAATCGTCGAGCTGCGAGATACCGAGAGCCTGTTCGAGTCGCCTGCGCACCCCTACACGCAAGCGCTTTTGGCCTCGATCCCGCGTGTTTCGCAGGCGGAAGCGCGTGCCCGCGCCCCGCTCGGCGGTGAAGTTCCATCACCCGCGCGGCCGCCGAGCGGTTGCCGGTTCCACCCACGCTGTCCCGTGGCCTTCGAACGCTGTGCCAAGGAGTTCCCGGCGCTGTATCAAGTCGGCGGCGGGTCGAGTCGTTGCTTTTTGAACCAGTGACTCGAGCAAGTCGTGGCGGAAACGCGTGATCAGCTCGAGAGGTGGCGAGACGAAAGTGTGATCGTCTCGTCGCTCACGTTGCGAGTAAGTTTGAGTACTGACACGAACTCGTGACAGTTCGCGCTTATCCTGCTGTACCGTGGCAACTTCTAAAGGCCGCGGCATGTTCGCGCTCAGGCTCGCGAGCGGAACCTGTGCGCTGTCGCTTTTGGCATGGACGTTTCGCGAGGTCGATTTCGGGCGCGTGAGCCAGAGCATCACCGGCGTCGGCGTCCTAGGGCTCGCGCTGATCGCAGCCCCCGCTCTCGTCGCACTCACCCTGGAGTGTCTGGGCTGGAAGCGCGTGTTCGAGAGCCTCGGTCAGAGCGTGGCAATCCGCTCACTCCTCAGGGTGAGGTTGATGACCGAAGCCGTCGCCCAGACGCTACCGTTGGGCGTGATTTGGGCTGAATCTTTGAAACCGATGCTGCTCGGTCGCCATGCGGCCATGCCGGCGGGGCGAGCCGTCGCGGGGCTGTTCGCACGCAAATATTTGTTGGTCAGCTCACAGGCGGTGTACGTCGCGCTGCTCTCGGCGTTCGGTTTCGCGACCCTGTGTCAACTCTCGCTACGGCTCATGGGGCACGGCGCTTTGGCCTGGGTGGCATTTGCAGCAAGCGGCGTGCTGTGTCTCACGGCGTTCGGTCTGAGCGGCGCGTTTGCCTGCGGGCGTGCCGCAGAACGCGTGTTCGCGTTGCTGCGTCGTATTCCGAACCTGCGTTTGCAGCGCGCTCTGCTGCGACGCGAAGCGAGCTTTACCAGCACCGATCAGCTGACCGAGCGCTACTTCGAGCTCGGCTTCAAGCGTACCACCTTGGCGCCAGGCGTGTTCTTCTTGTGCGGCTGGTTGTGTGAATCGCTGGAGAGCTTTTTGATCTTGAAGCTCCTGGGCGTCGAGCTCGACTTCTTCGCCGTGGCGAGCGTCGAGGTGTGCCTGTCGTTCTTGAAGAACGTCATCTTCGTCGTCCCCGCGGGGATTGGCGTGCAAGACGTTGGCTACGTTTCGTGCCTGACCGCACTGGGGGTCCCTGATGCGCTCACCGTCGGCGCCGCGTTTTCTGCGCTCAAGCGCGGAAAGGAGCTGTTTTGGGCGGCCGTCGGGTACACGCTGCTGGCCGCCGATCTGCGCCCAGCGCTCGCCGCTCCGCCTCGGAACGAAGCGCTGACCGCGTAGTTCGCACGCGGCGGCTGGTCGCGCTCAAAACGTGCTGTTGACCGCGTAGTTCGCGCGGGCGGTATCCATGCTCAGAAAACTGAACTGACCCTCGCTGCACGAACCACTGTTCAAAAACAGGCGATCACCGTGGAGCGCGCTGGCCGCCAGATGCGTGTGGCCAGTGACCATCACGTCGAACTCTCGCTCGGTGGCGAGTTGCATCGCCCATTTTTGGAACGAACAACGCGTGCCGTCGAGTGAGAGACCGCCTCGCCTCTCGTCCAGTTCATTCAGCAGCCGGTAGAGCGCGCTCAGCCCGAGCCGGCGGATCCACCCGCCGAGCCATACACCGAGCTCCGACAACCAGCGCCGTCGCTGTACGAGCGCATCGTTCTGATGTCCGTGGGTGAACAGAATGCGCGTATCACCTGTCTGGATGACGAGCTCGTCCGGAGTGCCTTGCACGCCGGCGATCAGATCGTGATTGCCGTGCACATAGAGATAATTGCTTCGTTCGAAGCGCGCGGCGATCTCCGGGTGCGACTCACGCGCGCGGCGAAGTTCGTGCGCGGGATCACCCGGCAACTTGCCGGTGAGCGTTTCCCAGATGTCCCCGAGCAAGACGACTTTTTCGAAGTTCTTCTCGAGGAAAGTGAGAAATTTGAGAAATTCGCCATCTTCGTGGCCGAAGCCATCGGCGGGGCCACCGGTACCCAAGTGAAGATCCGAGATGACTGCGATCTCCATGATGCTCCTCGTTCAACCCGCAGCGGGCGAACCTGGGTCCTCTGGATATCGGCGCCGTGTGTCGGCAGCGTGCCCTTCCGGCAAGGCCTCGGAAACTTTGAACAACTGTTGCACCGCTGAACTCTTCCCAGTTCATCTGGGGGCAAAAGTAGCGTTTGGCAAGGATCCGGCAGAATTTATGCTCGATTTGAATTCAGCTGGTCTGACCACTTCGAGCTGTCGGCGAAGGCATCGCTGAGTGTGTACGCCTCTACGCCGGGCGAACCCGCGTTGGACGCTGCGATCGCACTCCCGCCGGTTGTCGGCCTTTGCGTCGGCCGTTACTATTGAGCCGATGGGTGTGCGGCGCTGGCTCTCGATCCCGGCGATCGGGCTGTGCGTGAGTTGTGCTCTGCCGAGCCCGCCGCCATCGCCGCCCCGCATTGCCACGAATCAGGCCACTCCTTTGGCAGAGGCACCGGGGCCGCGCTATGCGACGGACGCGTCGCCGGGCGGTGTGGTCGGCGGGGTGCCCGCGCAGGCTCTGGAAGCAGAAGTGAGGGCAGAGCTCGCGCGTCGCGGGAACTCGGCGGTCGCCGATGGGAAGCTCGCGGCCACGGCCGGCTGGATCTTGCACGAGCTTTCGAGCGAGCGCCCGCCCGATCAATCGTCGACCGAAGAGACGGCGCGCCGTCACGGCTTTGCGGGGGTCGTGCTCTCGATGGCTGGCTTCGAGTTGCGATCGGGAAAAAATGAGCTTTGGCGGGCCGCGATCGAGCGAGTGCCCGCCAACATGCCCATCACCCGCTACGGGATCCAGCTGACGTCGGATGGGCGGGCTGCAGCGGTCGTGTTCGGCAACGTGGAGGCGACCTTTGCCGAATTCTCGAGTCGTCTTTCCGTGAACGAGCAACTGGAGCTGCGGGGCGAGGTCGGCCCGCGCTTTGCGTTCGCGCGGATATTCTTGACCAAGCCGGACGGAAGCGTGGAACAGCAGGTGATGCCGTCGCGTGAGGTGCACAGGCGATTATCGTTCGCAGAAAACGGTCGGTACAAGCTCGAGGTCATGGGTGATGGCGAGACCGGACCCGTGATCGTCGTCAATGTGCCGTTGTGGGTCGGCGTGGTCGGTCCCGAGCGCGAGCGGGTCGTTGGGCGCGCGACGACGCCCGCCGAGAGCGAAGCGCGATTGCTGCAACTGCTCAATCAATCGCGCGCGATGGCGCGCTTGCCAGCCGTCGTTTTGGACGACACGCTGCGCGACGTCGCGTTCGCGCATTCGACGGACATGGCCGACCATGACTTCTTCGGCCACGTCTCGCCCATCACGGGTGATCCGGAAGCGCGACTGCGTCGTGCCGGGGTGACCGTCTCGGCCTTCGGAGAGAACATCGCACAGGCCGACAGTCCCGAGAACGCACACGATTCACTGATGAGTAGCCCGGGGCACCGCGCCGTGATGCTCGGCGCGCAATTCACGCACGTGGGCATTGCGGCGGTGCCCGCGCACAGCGCGTTGGTCTACACGCTGCTCTTCGCTCATCGCCCGGCTCCCGAGGCGATGATCCACGACGCCGCCGAATTGGAAGCCGCGTTTCTTGCGGTCCGTGCCAAAAACGGCCTAAGCAAGCCAGTTTCTGACGACATCTACCGGATCGCTGCAGAAGCCGGCCTGGCCGCGTACCTCGCAGCGCCCGCTCCGAGCTCGGAGTTGGCCGTAGACGCCATGCACGCTGCTCTCGTTCGAGAAGTGCAACGCAGGCACGCTTCGCGCGCAGGCAGCTGCTCGTTCGTAGGCGAGCTCGTCGACCCGGAACAGCTCGCGCAAAATCCGGCGCTGACTGCCCCCGGAGTCCGCCGCTTCGGCTTCGCTGCGCATCCGCGCGCGGATGGCAAAACGCTGCTCGTGATGATGGTCCTGGAAGGCGCGCCTTGCGGTTGAGCGACCGATCATCAACGAACTTGGTACAACGACTTGACGTCTGCTGCCGACAAGACCCGATCGTAGAGCCGTAGGTCGTCGAACTCGCCAAACATCGCGAGCTTACTGTCGTCGCGCGAGCGACCGAGATAGTTCGTCGAACTCGCGCCGAGCTGCGAGGGCAAGACGGTCGGCGCCGATGTACTGCCGAGCGGCTTGCCGTCGATGTACAAGTTGATGCTGGCCGCGCTCCACGTGACCGCCACTTGGTGCCAAGCCTTATCGGTCAGGGTGGGCGTCGCGCTCCACAGGTCGACGAATGAAGTGCCATTGTGGAGGCCGCCGAGGTGTGCGCCTGCGTCAGAAGTCCCGGCGTTCTTGTCGTCGGGCAGGAAGTAGAACGCTTCGGTGGCACCAGTGCTGAAGTGAAAGAGTGGGGCTTCGTTGCGCGTCGTGGACAGATCTCGCAGCCACACGGAGAGCGTGATTGCCGAGCGGCCGTTGAATATACCCGTCGGAAGTTCGATCCAGTCACTGGGGCTGACGGTATTTCGAACCCCAAAAGCGTTGCCGAGCTGACCGCTCGGATGCGTGCATGTCCCAACGCACTTGGCGTTCTTGTTCGAATCTTTGGCGTTCGCGGCGGTCGCGCCGCTCGCATCGTCGAAGGTGAAATAGGCGACCAAGCCCCGCGTTGGATCGAACGCCGCCGAGCCACCGGATCCAGTCGCTCCACTCGAGCCGTTGGCTCCGCTCGAGCTAGTCCCCCCGCTGGTGCCAGTCGTTCCACTCGAGCCGTTGGCTCCGCTCGCTCCGGTTGCCCCACTCGCCCCGTTGCTGTCGCTGCCTGCGCTGCCCGAGGGCGACTCGCCGCCGCTTTCGTCGCTGCCACTCTCTCCCAATGGGGCAGCGCCGCCCGAGGTTCCGCCGCTCGCGGTCTCGCCGCCCGCGGCTGGCTTGGCGCCCGCGGAGCCGAATACGTCGCTTTCGCTCGGCATTTGCAGTGAGCAGGCTGCGATGCCGCTGCAAAAGCAAACCCAGCACCCAAACGCCAACCGCGAGGAACGCTGCGCTAGAAACATTCGGGCTTGTAGGTCTTGACGCCGTCAGCGGCGAACACGTAAGGCGGGTTGCACTTGGCGGACACCTTCTTGTTGGTGCGTGCATTTCCCTGAACCGCTACCCGCGAGCTTGGTACGGCTGAGTCCATCGCGGCGGCCACCGGTGCCTCTGCTCTTGCGACCGTAGCCGCGGGATCGGCCGCGAGCACGATTTGCAAAGACATATCGCGAGTGAGCACGAGCTCTTTGCGCTCGGTTACGTGACCGCTGGCTCGAACCTCGAGCGACACCTTGCGCTCCGCATAGGGTCGAGGGCCCGAAAAATGATTGGTTGCCAGCAGCTTGCCGTCCAAAAAAATCTCTGCGTCTGCGGGCAGTGCCTGAACCTCGAACATGACGGTTTTGGGCTGAACCGGCGCTGTGACGGCTGCTGTCGGAGGTGGTGCACGCAACACCCAGGTCCCGACGAGCGCGAGCGCGGCCAACACGGCCGCTCCCGCGGCGATCCCCCAGCTGGAGCGCCGAACCCGGAACGTGCGTGAACTGTCCACCTGCAGTTCCATCGGTTCGTCGGACGTACGAGCGGACTCCACCGTGGGGTCGCTTGGAATCAAGCGTTGCCGTGAGTCACTGAATTCGATCGCGCCCGAGCCAACCTCGCCGCGCAGCGCGGCCCTGATCTGAGTTTGCTCTTCCTCTCGCGCTTCACCGAAGTGAGTCGCCATGAAGGCCGCCAGCTCGTGCGAGCGCGTGAGTAAGCCCTCTTTGGCGCTCGCCTCTTCGATCGCGGCAAGCATCTCGAGCGCATTGGCAAAGCGCCGCTCGGGTTCGATGGCGGTGGCGCGCTGAACCACGCGCACGATTGAGTCCGGTGCAGCGGGGGCGAACTCTCGCAGGTCTGGCAAGGCGCCGGTCGCGAGCGCGCGGAAGAGCTCGACCTCCGTCTTGCCTTCCCACATCCGCCGGCCGGCGACGGCTTCCCACAGAATGACACCGAGCGCGAAGAGATCGGCGCGGCGATCGATGGTGGACGCGCCCAAGATCTGCTCCGGCGGCATGTACTGGATGCGGCCCTTGATGATCCCCGAACGCGTGGCTTGCACGTCCGTCGCGCTGATCTTGGCGATGCCGAAGTCCAACACTTTGACCGGGCCGTCGTGCAAAACCATGATGTTTTGCGGAGAAACATCGCGGTGCACGCCGTTCAGCGGTGAGCCGTCGAGGTCGCGCAGCTCGTGAAAATGGTGCAGGCCGCGCAGCACTTGGCACAGGATCTGAAGATGCAGGGCCAACGAAAGGTGCTTGCCCGCACGCCGGATGATCGTGGAAAGCGGCGCACCGTCGAGATACTCCATGACGATGAAGGGGGACTCGCGATACTCCACGACCTCCATCACCTGCACCACGTTGGGGTGGTTCATTTGTGCCGCGAGCTCCGCCTCCCGCCGGAACAACGCTCGCATTTCGGCGTTGGCGCTGAGCTCGGGGTTCAGCACCTTGAGCACGACGAGCTTGCGAATTCCGGAAGCGAGGCTCTCCGCCAGATAGACCTTCGCCATGCCGCCGCGACCGAGCTCGAACAGCTGGCGATAGGCGCGACGCGGGTCGGTCTGATCGAAAGCAACCACGCTCATAGACGTTCAGAACGTATCATGGAGAGTGTGCGTCTGGCACAGTCTGCCCAATCCTTCCGTCAGGACCTTTGATGTAACTCCGTAGTGGACTGTGTATGTTCGATACGCACCAACGGATTTCCACTATCAGCGTTTCAGAAATTCACGCGCAGAATCGCCAATGTCGTTCAGCGATTCGAGAATGGAGCGTAGGATTCCCAATCGTGCGATCCATTTCGAGGCAAACGGTGGCGGGTTTGGTCACCTTGAGTTTGCTGTTCGGCATCTCGAACGTGGCGGAGGCCGACGTGACGGCTTGCGTGCAGTCGCATGCCTCCGGACAGCGTGAGGCCAAGGCGGGTCGCCTCAAAGCTGCGTCCGAGCTATTCGCGGCCTGCGTTTCCGAACAGGGTTGTCCGGATGCGATTCGAGCCGAGTGCGCAGAGTTCTACAAGAGCAGCGAGCGCAACCTGCCGACTCTGATCTTCGCCGTTCTCGACGAGCACGGCAGCGATCTGATCCAGGTTCGCGTCTCTGCGAACGAGCAAGTGCTGACCGAAAGCTTGGACGGGCGCCCGATTGCGCTCGATCCCGGTCAACATCATTTGAAGTTCGAGCTCGCTTCCGGGCAAGTTCTGGAAAAAGACGTGTTGGTGCGGGAAGGCGAGAAGAATCGCATCGTGAGCGTGCGCGCGTTGCCCGCGCCAAAGGCGGCAAATGACACGCCCGCCGAGAACACCGAGGCTTCGGTCGCTCGACCTCATCTGCCGGTTGGGTTCTGGGTTGCGTCGGGCGTCGGCGCTGCAGCGCTGGTTTCTTTCGGCGCTTTCGCGCTCGCAGGGCACGCCAAGCAGTCGACCCTCGAGGGCTGTTCACCGAACTGTTCCTCGAATAATCAGGCGGACTACGACGCCATGCGGCGAGAGTATTTGATCGCCGACATTTCGCTGGGTGTCGCGGTTGCTTCTGCAGGCGTTGCGACGTGGCTCTTTTTCGACAATCGGCACGCGCGCACGGCCGAGAGGCAAGCGGCATCGCCGCCACTCCCCAACCTCACCGTGACGCCGCTGGTTTCGTCACGCGGCGCGGGGCTCGTACTCAACGCTCGCGCCTTCTGATTCGCTTCCAGTCTCGCTCAGCGGGCGCCGATTTCCAGAGCAACCGAGGCCAGGACGGTGCCGACCATGAGGCGTGGTAGATTGCCATGGTCGTGGTCCAGCCCAAACCAACGTCGAGTGCGCCCCAACGCCGGTACCTGCGCGCCCCGGTGCCCGTGCATTTCCCGACCGAGCAAACGGTGCCTGAATCCCGCTTACACCTGCGTTTGCGAACGGCGCTGTGGTCGATGCTGCAACTCGCGCTGAAGGGGCGGGCAGTCGTGGGGTCCGAGCAGTTCGTGTACTGGGATCCGACCGATCCCAAACAGTGCGTTGCACCGGATATCCTGGTCCGGTTCGGCGAGCCCGATCAGGATTTTGCGTCGTGGAAGGTGTGGGAGCGTGGTGCGCCTCACCTCGCGATTGAGGTCATTAGCGAGCACGACGCACCCGAGCTCGTCTGGGAAGGAAAGCTCGCCGCGTTCCAACGCTCCGGGGTCGTCGAGCTCGTGCGCTTCGACCCGGCGGACGCAGCGCATCCGCTCAGACTCTGGGACCGCGTCGAGGGAGATCTCGTCGAGCGCGAGGTGTCGAAGCACGTGCTCGAGCGTTCCGACGTGCTCGACCTCTATTGGTGTGTCGAATCCTCCTCGGAGTTCCGCTCGATGTTGCGCCTGTGCCGAGATCCAGCAGGCCTCGAACGGCTACTCACCGAAGGCGAAGCGTTGGAGCTCGAGGCGCAGGGCCGTCGCACCGAAGCAGAAGGGCGTCGCGCGGCCGAGGCACGAGCTGACGCGGTGGAGGCGCGATTGCGCGAGCTAGAAGCCGAGCTCGCGCGGCTCACCGCGCGCTGAGCGCTCCTCCTCAGAGCGCGTATTGCGACGGCAAAAGCCCTCGTTTCACCAGCACGGAGATGATGCGCTGAGCTACCTCTTCCGGGTCGCTTCCGTCGAGCGAAACGACGATGTCCGGCGCGGTCGGCGCTTCTTCACTCGGCTTCTGGTGCCCCGGGCCATACACGCCGCGCTGATCGCGCCGTTTGCGCAGTTCGAGCGAAGTGGCGACGTGGATCTCGACGAAGCGCTCTGCGCCCACGGCGTCGCGGATGGTTTCGCGATCCGCGCGGAGCGGCGAAGCATAGGCGAAGATTGTGAGTAGGCCGGCGTCCGTGGCGCGGCGCGCGAGCTCTGGAGTCTGCGCGGGGCTCGAGCCGTCGGGCAGCACGCCGCGCGAGAGGCCGTCGTCGGGATCAATCACGTAGGCCAGGCGCTTTTGATCGAAGAGTCGACGCTCGAGCGCGAACGCGATGGCAGTCTTGCCCGACGCGGGCAGGCCAGTGAGCCACAGCGTGGCGCCCTTTTGGCCCAGGCGCTCACTGCGTTCGTCCGGGCTGATCTGGCTGCGCGGGCGATCGAGGGAAGTGGGGCTGCCTTCTTCGTACTCGGGGGCGCCGGGATCGACCTCGAGGATCATACCGGCGGCGACCGTGTTGTTGGTCAGTGAATCGATCAGGATGAACGCGCCGGTGCCGCGGTTCTTCTTGTAGTCGTCGAAGAAGATCGGACGATGGCAGGTCAGCGTGACGCGACCGATATCGTTCAGCTCCAGGCGCGTGGCCGGCGTTTGCTTGAGGGTCTCGAGGTCCGTGGTGTACGCGACGTCCTCGACGTTGGCGCGCACCATTTGCGTGGTGTGCTTGAGCAAGTAGCTCTTTTGACGGTCGAGGGCGCGCTCGCTGAGCCACACCAGCATGGTCTCGAAGCGCTGGGCCACGTGCGGCACGTTGTCCGGGTGGACGAGCATGTCGCCGCGGCTGATGTCGATCTCGTCCGCCAAGCGCAAGGTCACGCTCATTGGCGCGAAGGCTTGCTCTTTCTCGCCGTCGAAGGTGTCGATGGCGACCACGGTGCTGGTGCGGCGCGAGGGCAGCACCATGATCTTGTCGCCCTTTTTCACCACGCCCGAGGCGATCGCGCCGGAGAAGCCGCGGTAATTCAGATCCGGGCGCAGCACGTATTGCACCGGGTAGCGGAAGTCCTGGTGGTTCCAGTCGCTGGCGATGGGCACGCTCTCCAGGTGCTCGAGCAGCGTGTTGCCGTCGTACCAGGGCATCGAATCACTGCGGTGCACGACGTTGTCGCCCTTGAGCGCGCTCATCGGGATGAAGCGCACACCCTTGAAGCCGAGCGGCGCGAGGAACGCGGCGAACTCTTCGCGGATGCGATTGAAGACGTCTTGGCTGTAGTTCTCCAAGTCCATCTTGTTGATGCCCACGAACAAGTGCGGAATGCCCAAGAGCGACGCGATGTACGCGTGCCTTCGCGATTGCTGCAGCACGCCGAGGCGCGCGTCGATCAGGATGATCGCGACATTGGCCGTCGAAGCGCCGGTCGCCATGTTGCGCGTGTACTGCACGTGCCCGGGCGTATCGGCGATGATGAATTTGCGCTTGGCGGTCGAGAAATAGCGGTACGCGACGTCGATCGTGATGCCCTGTTCTCGCTCGGCCTTGAGCCCGTCGGTGAACAGCGAAAAGTCGATCTCCATGCCCGCGCGGCCAGAGGCGCGCTTCACGGCGGACAGCTGATCTTCGTAGATGCCGTGGGTGTCGTGGAGCAGACGCCCAATCAGCGTCGACTTGCCGTCGTCGACCGAGCCCACCGAGACGAAGCGCAGCAGTTCCTTCTGCTGGTGTTGCTTCAGGTAGCCGAGAATATCATTGCTGATTTGATCTTGTTCGGTGCTCATCGGAATCTCTCGAAATCAGTGGCTCGTTTTGGGGTCAGGGCCCAAAACTGGGGATGGGGCCCCGCTGAATTCAGTGCAGCGGGTGCGGGGGCGAAGCCCCCGATGACGTGCTCATCGAACCATCTCAGGAAAGAACCGCGCTCGCGTGCGCACAGAAATGCCCACCCAAAATCTCAGAAGTAACCTTCGCGCTTCTTGGTTTCCATCGAGCCTTCCTCATCGTGATCGATGAGCCGGCCGGAGCGCTCGGAGTACTTGGTGAGCAGCATCTCGCGGATGATGTCGGGGAGCGTGGTGGCGCTCGAGGGCAGCGCGCCGGTCAGCGGGTAGCAGCCGAGGGTGCGGAAACGCACCTTTTCCAGGCGCGGCTTCTCGCCTGGATTGAGCGGCAAACGCTCGTCGTCGACCATCAAGAGCGTGCCGTTGCGCTCGACCACTGGCCGCTCTTGCGCGAAGTACAGCGGGACGATCGGAATGCTCTCCAAGTAGATGTAGAGCCAGATGTCGAGCTCGGTCCAGTTGCTGAGCGGGAAGGCGCGGATGCTTTCGCCCTTGGTCAGCTTGCCGTTGTACAGGTTCCACAGCTCGGGGCGCTGGTTCTTCGGATCCCATTGCCCGTAGCGATCGCGGAAGGAATAGATGCGCTCTTTGGCGCGTGAGCGCTCTTCGTCGCGGCGCGCGCCGCCGAAGGCGGCGTCGTAGTTGCCCTTGCTCAACGCCTGCAAGAGCGCATGCGTCTTCATGATCGTGGTGTACTTGGAGCTGCCGTGGTCGAAGGGATTGATGCCCTCTTCCAACCCCTCTTTGTTCGTGTGCACGATCAGCTTCAGATCGTTGTCTTTCACGAACTTGTCCCGGAACTGAATCATTTCCTTGAACTTCCACGTCGTGTCGATGTGGAGCAAGGGGAACGGCATCTTGCCGGGGTGGAAGGCTTTGCGTGCGAGCTGCACCATCACCGACGAGTCTTTGCCGATGGAGTACATCATCACCGGGTTATCGAACTCGGCGGCGACCTCACGGATGATGTGAATGCTTTCGGCCTCGAGTTGGCGAAGGTGGCTCAGCCGGAACTCGAGCGCGCGGTCGGGAGAAGTGTCGACGGCGGTCATCGGGACGGCCGATCTAGCACTATTTCGGTCGGAATTCGCGTATTAGTCTAACTATGCGTTATTGCAGGCATTTGTTCACTTGACGATGGTCTCACAGCCCAACGCGATGCCCACCGACGCGCCGTTGGGGGCGGCTTCGAAGGCGCTGCACGTCGTGGGGCAAGCGATGATCTTGGTCGGCGTGCCCGCGCTCGGTTCCACGTCGTAATACCAGCCGCCCGTGGTGGGGTCGCACGCAGCCTGATTCTTCACGTAGTAGACGACGCTCTTTTGGGTGCCGTTGGTGAGCGCGACGTTGACCTGACCATAGTCGAGCGTGCCGCCACTCGTGGGCTCAGGGATTTGATACTGACAGGCCAAGCGCGCGCCGCGGATGGCGTCGAGCGCGTCTTGGAATTGCGTGGTCACGTCCTTTTGCGTGTTGACGATGAAGGCCTTGTTCGTGCCACCTTGCCGAGCGATCTGATCGAGGTTGGTCTGCGCGCCGTTGGCGACGTCATCTTGATTGAACACGCCGATCACGAAGGTACTGATGCTCGGATTGGCGTTCACGCCCGCTTTGGCGAGCGCGGCCACGCCGTCGATCGTGTCTGGCGTGCAATTGGTCGGCAATCCGTCAGTGGCGAGCACGGCGACCACGCGGTGATCTGGGTGCGCTTTGGCCCAAGCGCTCGCCTGTTGGAGCGCGCCGCTCAACGCGGGTCCAGTCGGTGTGTCGCCGCTCGGCGATTGAGCTTCGATTGACGAGACCAGCCCAGCTGCGGCGCCTGGCAATGCCGCGATGGCGCTGGCAGGTGCGGCGTAATTCGCGACCTCGCACACGGTCGAGTTCAAGCACACGCTGTCGGGGATGGGCTGACAGGTGCCGAGATCGTCGTTGCTGCCTGCGGGCGGTTGGCAGGCGTCGCCCGCGTTCGGGCAAACGTACGTGTCGTCCTTGGAGCAGAACGCGATCGGCAAGCAGCGCCGCAGCCCGACGTTCGGACAATCGGTGTCGGTTTGGCAGGGCACGAGGCCGTCTTGATAGTCGAAGCAAAACTTGAGAAAGCACGGGCCGCTGTCGCCACACTGCGCGTTGCTCGTGCACGTGTCCGGAGTGCCCGGTTTCTGCAAAGGGAAGTACTGTAGTCCGACTCCGAGTCCTGCAGACGCGCTATCGTTGAGGAACGACTCGAGCGCAGTCTTCACCGAGTCCCACTTGGTCGCCTGCGTCGCGGTCGTGTCGAGCATCGAGCCCGAGACATCGAGCATGATGTACATGTCGAGTGGGATGGCTTGTGCCGTCGAGATTTTCGCCGCGCACGCGTCGCTCAAATCCGGGCCGGTTCCACCGCCGGTTCCGGTGCCATTTCCGTTGCCATTGCCGCCGAGGTCGAGCCCGATGCCTCCTCCGCTCCCGACCGTCGCCGCGCCGGCGGAGCTCAAGACCGGACCTGGATGCGAATCCGAACTGCTGCCACAGGCAACGCAAATCCAGCCAGCGAGGAACAATGATCCGATCCCTACTGCAACTCCGACGGTGGGCGGCATGCGCACAAATAGAGCACTGAAAGCAGGCCGAGAGAAGCCGAGCGGCCTCGCTGCAACATACCGAGAATATTAACGTTGTGTCGGACGTGAGGGCTCGATGCGTTCTCCTGCGTTAACCAATAGTTAGCTGCTCGAGGCGATCGGGTCAGAAAATTTCGGGGTGCGCGCAGACTCGGGTCGCTCGAGAGCGCCGCCGGGCGCGAGCCACGCAAACGTCACCCGCTGCTTCCCGCTTCGCCATCGAGGGGGACCAAGCTCACGAGCGTCGTGACGAATGATTGGTACGCCGTCGTGCTGCTGTTTGCGACCTACGCCGTCGCGTGGTTGGCCTCTTTTGCAGCGCCGCCCGCGCGCCGCCCGCGCCCGCAGTTCGACCCGATTTTGCCCAAGCCTAAGCGCGCACGCCTGCGCCTCCTGCGCGGCGCGCTCGCGAGCCATTCGTAACCCATTTGGGTGATTGGGTGTGGGCGCTCGCGTGCCTGCATCGCAGCTCGCGGGGCGTGCATGTGCCCGCCGATGTTCGCCAGCGCATCGGGCGGGCGAATCACGGCGAATGCTCAACGCTTCGCGACGGCTCGGGCGACCAACTCCAAGTAGCGAGCGCGCGGGATCTCGTACGCGCCGAGCGACTGCAAGTGCGGCGTCAAGAATTGCACGTCGAACAACTCGATTCCCGAGGCGAACAAGGACTCGACCGCGGTGATGAGCGCGACCTTCGAAGCGTCGCGCTCGCGGTGGAACATGCTCTCGGCGGCGAACAGCGCGCCGCGTTGAACGCCGTACAGGCCGCCGACCAGACGCTCGGCTTGCCACACTTCCACGCTGTGCGCGTGCCCCAGCTGGTGCAGGTGGCAATACGCCTCGACCATCTCCGGCAAGATCCAGGTGCCTTGTTCGCGTTCACGCCCGCACTCGAGCATCACCTCGCGAAACGCGCGATCGAAGCTGACGTGGAAGCGCCCGCTGCGGAGCACGCGCTTCATGCTGCGTGAGACGTGGAGATGCTCGGGGTCCAGCACCGTGCGCGGATTGGGCGACCACCACATGGGCGGCAATCCGTCGTCGTACCAGGGGAAGATGCCGTGCTCGTAGGCGAACAAAAGCCGCTCAGGCGAGAGATCTCCGCCGATAGCCAACATGCCCTCGTCGTCGGCCTGGTTCGGATCGGGGAAGGAGAGCGGCGCGCCCGGCAGTAGGAATTGCGGTTTCTTGCGCGCGCGCATCGTCTGACACTATCGCCGGTTCCGAGCGCCGTAAACGCTCTCCGAGTGTCGGATGCCGCGGCCCGTGCTAAGGGCCCCAGCGTCGGGTAGGGTAGGGCAGCTGCTTTTTTTGGCACTCAGTGTTCGAGTAGGTGAGTCTTGAAATCGAGTCCGGGTCTTCGCATCGCCATCGTGGCCACGCTGTGTGTGCAGCCGTTCACGGCTTGCACGAACGACCAGGTCGATTTCACGACCGCCGGCTCGGCCGGCATTGCGGCGAGCGCAGGCAGGGGCCTGGGCGGCAACGGTGCCGGCAGCGCCGGGATCGCGCACGCGGGTTCGGCTGCGGAGCCCGCTGATGCCGGCGCCAGCGGCAGCCCGGGTGAAGGGGGTGACGCGGGTGCAGCGGGCAGCGGCGATGCGGGCAGCGGCAACGCGGGCGGCGAAGGTGGAGTGAGCAACGCGGGGCAAGGCGGCAGCGCGGGCCGCAGCGGCGCAGCGGGTGCCAGTGGCGGCAGTGCAGGTCACGCGGGCGGAGGTGGAGGTGCCAGCGGCGGCGTCGCTGGTGTCGGCGGTGTCGGAGGTGCGGGCGCAGGCACAGGCGGACTGAGCGCCGGCACGGGTGGAGCAAGTGCGGGCATGGGCGGTACTGCGGGTGCGCCTCCCGTCTGTGGCAACCAGGTGCTCGAAAAGGGCGAGTAGTGCGATGACGGCAACACCAAGAGCTTGGATGCCTGCAGTGCCTCGTGCGCCTTCGAACAAAGTCAGCGCGCCAATTCCATCGAGCAAAAGTTCAAGACGAGCAGTCTTTGTCCCAAGAACGCCTTTGGCACCGCCTTCGAGGGCGTCGGACAAACGGCGTTGCAGGCAGTCCTGGATCAACGCGTCGCGAACGGTTCCTTGAGTCTGTTGTTTGCTTTCCGTGGGCTGCGCGATCTGAGCGGCATGAGCGCGGAAACGATCACGCTCGGCATGGCGTACGGTGTTCCCAGTGTCGCGCCGAACTACGACGGCAAGAGCGATCTGGATTGGTGGTATTCGCCAGCTGACGGCCAAGTCGACAGCGGCGGACTGTACTCGAATTCGCTCGGCCACCTCGCCGAGGGAGTGCTGGATGCCGAGCCAGACAGCCTTCGTATCCCGTTGCTGAGTGAAGTGCCGATCTACGTGTCGAACGTCCGAGTGCGCTTGACGTTGGGTGACACTTCCGCGCCGCTCCCATCGAGCGGCGTCGCGCCCGGTCACTTGGCGAGCGAGAACGTGCGCCCCGGCCTGGTGAGCTTCGCCAGCGGCGGTCCGCCGCCGGTTGGGAACGGCGATCCGGGTCAACTGTGCGGCAGCCTCAGCTCGGCATCACTGTCGGCGGTGGCCATTCCCGCAGCCTATGCCGTTGGTGGCGCTAGCCCTTGCAGTGAAGGTTACGCGTCGACTCGCAGCTTCTTGGACCTGCTGGTGGGCGGCTGCACCGTCGATGGTGATGAGCTGGTCGCGCCCACTCAGCCGGATGAGGCTGACCCCGGCGCGCCTGCGGCTGGCGCGGGTGCACCGTATCGGCTGTTTGCGGGACCGACGACTCA
>Ga0164307_10000198_pt1 | contig 27732 bp, 25 predicted proteins | sample Whisoiple_243_MG_FD_110214 | JGI IMG/M metagenome (GOLD analysis project Ga0164307, IMG submission 110214) | Soil microbial communities amended with fresh organic matter from upstate New York, USA - Whitman soil sample_243_MG | ecosystem: Environmental > Terrestrial > Soil > Unclassified >...
CCTGCGCCACTCCCAAGTAATCCCCAGCCTGTGTATTAGTCGGGGATGAATTCGAGTTTGGGGCCAGGCGATCGAACGCAGTCCGACTGCCGCGGCACGGGTTCGCACCGCTTTAGGCGATCTCAAATTCCGAGTCAGACCCAATCGGTCGCGTCGGTACCGCGTGCCGCACGCCGGAGCGCTCTTCCGTCTCGCAAGTCTGGTGATTGACCGCAATTTGACGCTCTGCCAAAATTTGGCTGAATTGAGCCAAAATGGCGGCGAGCTCCGCATCCGTTCGCTGGTCGTCCGAGCGGGACCACAGCGTCAGTCGGCTGCCCGCGGCCATTTGCGCGCCCAACTCGCCAACTACCTCCCAGCGTGCGGTCGTACTGAGACGGTCCGCGCTGGGCCCGGCATATACGTCCACCGAGTCGATCTCGGCTTCTTTGCGCAAGCGTTGGACCCTTCGGCGGACGCGCTGAGTGAAGGCGGGAGCAGCTTCGTCGCGCTGCTGCGCGACCACTATCCAATCATCGGCTCCGAGGGCGTGACACGAGGCCCAGGCGGTTGCCGAAGCTCCTGATTCGAGAACTGTAAGGCGTGCGCGTCGTAACATTCGATGACTCGTTGCAGGGCTGGCTGTAGATTCGACGCCGGGCAGAGCACGGTTCGTGCCAACTCTTGGTGCCTTCACTCGCTCTGATTGGCAGGCGTCCCGGCGGCACTTCGAGCCAGACTAGGCTTTAGCTTGGGACACATTGCCTCTTGGAGGCGGGGAGGTGACGCAAGCTGACCCTTTAGGTGGGGGAAGCAACGAATCACGATTGGCGTTCGCTTCGGCCGAGTTGCGGACGTTGGTTGGTGGGGTGGGACCAAGCAACACTGCAACCCAGTGCAGGTCACTGGTATTCCACAGCACGATCTTGGCGATCAAAGTGAGCGGAACGGAAAGCAGTGCTCCGATCGGCCCGAGCAGCCAGCCCCAAACGAACATCGACACGAGAACGATCAACGGAGACAGGCTGAGGGAGCGACCGAGCGCGTTCGGCTCGATGATGTTACCGATCACGTTGCTGAACACGATCAGCCCGCCGGCGACCACGCCTGCGCGCCCGAAGCCGTAGGCGGTCAAGGCAATGAAGATCGGCGGCATGGCTGCGACCATGCCACCGACAGTCGGAACGTAGTGCAGCGCAAAGGTAACGAGACCCCAGAGCGCCGGGTTGGGCACCCCGCACGCCGCGCACCAGAGACCAGCGCACACGCCAGTAGCCGCACTGGTGGCGGTTTTGACGCTCAAATATCGCTGAATCTCGCCCATGGTCCGCGAGAGATCGCTGAACGTGCTGGGGGACCAGCCGAGCGCGTTCTGCAACCGCTTGGGCATGGTCGTCACTTCCAGCAACATGAACACAATCAGCAACAGCACAGTCAACAGCGCCGACATGACCGTGGGCAAGCTAACGAGCACGTACGTGATGCCTTCTTGCAGCAGCGTGTCCAAGCGCGAGCCGTAGAGCGACTGCGCTAGCGCATGCTGGTGGTGTGTCTCGAGCCACACGGTGGCTTGCACCTGCACTTGGTGGAGCGCAGAAACATACTGAGCCGCGGAGCCGCTCAAGTTGGAGAGCGCCAAAACCAGCAACGCTCCCACACCTCCCAAAAGGCCGACGACCACGAGCAATGAAATGAAAACGGCGCTCACGTCCGGGATCCGGGAGCTGTGAACCCAACGGAAGATGGGTTGTACCGCAATCGCGATGCAAGCGGCGACCAAGAACGGAGCGACGACCGCAGCGGCCAGCTTGATGGCGGCGGCTACGATGGCAGCCGCCGCCAAGACCATCAGCGCTTGCGCGCCTTTTCCCATTTCATTGGCAGCCATCAGCGTTTTCGCATCCCTCAGCTGATGCCGGGCGAGTAGCTCGGCGGGTCACTGGCTGGAAATGAATCGAACGAAGCCGCATCGACGATATCGTGCTCGCCGTCGTTGAAGCGCTTCTCGAGATCGCTCCGGTGGGTGAACAGCTGGCGGAGCGATGTGCTCACCTGGCGCAGTGTCAAACCCGAGACCCCGCGAGCTATCAGCAAACCGCCCGCGGTTGCCAGCACGACGCTCGTGAGTGACTTTCTGCTGCGGCCGGCCAGCGCAGCCGCTCCGCTGAGAATCAGCCCCGCTGTCGCGCTGCCGATGCGCGCGTTGCGTTCCCGCGTCTGTGCATGTCGGTGCAGCGCCAAGATGTCCACGGTATTGCTGTCTTCAGGCATTGGTTGGTTCCTTTCGCGAAGTCGCTTCCTCGAGCCCGCTTTGTCGACCAGCGGGTATTGAAAACCACGCACAGGTGATTTGCACACGAGCGCGTGTCACGAGCTACGAAGGCACTCAGCAAGCCTAGTGCCAACGCCCAAACGAGCGAATTTTGCCTACGCCTTGCCTGGCGCGGCGGTCTTGCGCTGCGACGATGCACACCGATTTGGCAGCTGCCGAGACATCTCGCCTCGGTGGTGGGGCGACGCGCCACGAATTTGTGTGCGAATCCCGATCCAAGCGTCACGGAAGCGCGGCGGAGCACGGTGATTCAGCGGCTGGCGGGTGGCTGGCACGTTGACTGCACATAGCTCTTCTAGATGCTCGAATCTGCTGCACCAAAATCCTCGCCGCCCAATCTAGGCGATCTGATCGAAGACGCACTGCACCAAGCGAAGACGCTGGTGCAAGCCGAATTCTCGCTTGCTCGCGGCGAGCTCAAGAGTGAGTTCAAACAGGCGCTCGACTCTGCCCTGCTGCTCGGGGCGGGCATCATGTGTTTGCAGGCTGCGCTCGTCACGCTCGGCGTTTTGCTCGTGCTTGCAATGGGCGTCGGGGCGGCATCCGTCATCGTCGTGCTCGCGCTGCTCGTGTTCGCTGGGGTGTTCGTTGGCCTGGGGGTTCGCTCGGCGCAGCGCCGCAAGCTGCCGCGTACCAGCGCTCGCTTGAGCTCCGACGCGAAACAGGTCTTGGAGACGGTCAAATGAACGACACAACCATGCTCGACACTCAACGTGCAGACGAGGCACGCCAAAAGCTTCTGCGAGACATCATCGAGATCAAAAAGATGGGAAACCAGATGATCGAAAAGACGGAAACGGCAATTCACAAAGCGCCACTTTTGTTGGGGCTGGGCGTCGCTGCCTTGGTCGGTGTCGTGGCCCTGGCAAGCCGCCGCCGAAGGCCTACCTTCCCTGGTTTTCGCCGCGAGCGCTCGCTCTTAGCCGAGGCCACGCGTAGCGCCGCTTTGTCGGCGCTCGGCGTGCTGAGTGGGCGGTTGACACAGCGCTTGTTGACGAACGCCTTCCCCGAAGAGTCGCGCGCGACGCAATCCTAACTCGATTCCCCGCCAACTCGGTGACCGCCGAGCCCTCGCATCGTCGTTGCGACAGGGCTCGGCGGTCTCGCATGGCGTGTTGCCGCTGGCCGGCGGTCAGGCCTTGCCGCTCGCCTGTGACATACCCAGCTTGAGCGACCGCGCGATACCGTGGGTCTCGGTCTGTGCCGGCAACACGCGCGCTTGAATGAAGTTCTGGGTGTCCGCGTCTAGGTCGGCGAGACGCGTTCGATACTCGTTGAGCCCGTGATCCTCGCCCTCTTCCAGGGCGCTGATCGCCGCCTTTTCCCCGATTACCGTGGCCGCACCTTCCACCGCTTTGGCAAACACTCCCCACGCCCCAGACGACTCGGGCGGCGTCCCCCCCAGCAGGTGAATGCGCCAGCCAAGCAAGTGCACCCGGTTTTGGTGCGAGCGCTGGCACTGAATCAGCTGTGGACGAAAGGTGCCGAGCGAAGCCGACGACAGAGCCGTGTTGTAAGTCTCCACCGCCGCCAACTCACCTCGACAAAGCGCCGCCAAATTGCTCAGTGCCTTTTCGTTGTTCGATACGTCGCTCATGATTTCGTCTTCCTTTCCTTAGACGCTGCTCGAGTCGAAGCACGGCGCGTACCAAGTTGGAGTCGGCACGTAACGTGCTCTGCAGGTCGCAGTGCCCTCGACCACCTCTCGAGTGCGCACCTGGCAATCAGAACAACATGCGACAGTAATGAGAAAGCAGGAAGCGACGAAGTTCGAGCAGCCGCTCGAGGGCGAGGGCAGCTACAGCGCGACCCGCGATACAACGACCGCCTCAGCGGCGCCGTCGAAGGCGGCGGCCACGAGCTCGGCGCCGAATGCTGCGCGCCGCGCTCCGGAAGCGCTGAATGTGAAGTACGCGAGCTCGGCGCGGAGCACGCAAAGCGTGACCCCACGGATCGCGTGAGTGCGGAACAGGGCCATCCCCCGTAATGAAGTAACCCGACCTAGGCGCCGGGCTTGATCGAGGCGCTTTGCCTCAGTGTGACAGCGCCGCTCGGGAGCACGTTCTCGCACACCTGCGAATTCTGGGGCATTTTCGCGCATATCACTCCGGGCGCACGCCTTGCATTGTGGCGCGACACCGGAGGCCGCCTTGTCAGAATCATTCGACGTTCCCCCCAAACGCTCCCCCGTTCCTTCCGACAAAGCCAAGCGACCTGACAAACCGACCACCCCCCGGCGCGAAGCCGCAACTGCCAAGAGCCTGCGTCTCGTCGAGGCGCTCTCCGCGCTGATGCATGGTGATTTCACTCGCCGCCTCAGGGCTCAGGAGGGCGTGGGACGTGACGTCGCCGACGCATTCAACGCCTTGGCCCAACAACTCGACTCGTCCACGCGCGAGTTTTCGCGGGTGGCGCGGGTGGTGGGTCGAGATGGCGATATGACCGCACGCGTCGAAACCCACGGCTGGAGTGGTAGTTGGGTGGTCACGGGCGACGCGTTCAATGCGCTGATCGGCGATTTGGTGCGCCCCTCGACGGAGGTCGCCCGCGTGATCACCGCGGTCGCTTCCGGAGACTTGTCTCAGAAGATGGCCTTGGAAATCGAAGGCAAGCCGGTGCGCGGCGAGTTCCTACGCATCGGCGCGACCGTGAACACCATGGTCGATCAGCTGAACGCCTTCGCGAATGAAGTCACACGCGTTGCGCGCGAGGTAGGTACCGAAGGCAAGCTGGGTGGTCAGGCGCACGTGCCGGGTGTCGCTGGTACTTGGAAGGACTTGACCGACAGCGTGAACGGCATGGCCACGAACCTCACTACGCAGGTGCGCGGCATTGCAGGGGTCGTGACCGCCGTGGCCAATGGCGACCTTTCGAAGAAGCTCGTGGTCGAGACCAAGGGCGAGATCTTGGAGCTGAAAAACACCGTAAATACCATGGTGGATCAGCTGAATGCCTTCGCCGGTGAAGTGACCCGCGTCGCGCGTGAGGTAGGCACCGAGGGCAAGCTCGGTGTGCAAGCCGAGGTGAAGGGCGTCAGCGGCACTTGGAAGGGCCTGACCGACAGCGTGAACGCGATGGCCGGCAACCTCACGGTGCAGCTGCGCGACGTGTCGAAGGTCGCGACCGCAATCGCCAACGGCGACCTGACGCAGAAGATCACCGTCGATACTCAGGGCGAGATCTTGCAGATCAAGAACGTGATCAACCAAATGGTCGACAGCCTCGGCACGTTCGCTGCGGAAGTGACGCGCGTCGCGCGTGAAGTCGGTACGGAAGGGAAGCTCGGCGGCCAAGCGCACGTGCCCGCGGTCGCCGGTACCTGGAAAGACCTGACCGACAACGTGAACTACATGGCCGGCAATTTGACCGACCAGGTGCGCAATATTGCACTCGTGACCACCGCCGTCGCCAACGGCGACTTGTCGAAGAAGATCACGGTCGACGTCAAAGGCGAGTTGCTCGAGCTGAAAAACACCATCAATACGATGGTTGAACAACTCAGGAGCTTCGCCGCAGAGGTGACGCGCGTCGCCAAGGAAGTCGGCACGGAGGGGAATTTGGGTGGCCAGGCAAACGTGCCCGGCGTCGCAGGAACTTGGAAGGACCTGACCGACAACGTGAACTACATGGCCTCGAACTTGACGGGCCAGGTGCGCAACATCGCGTTGGTTACGACCGCGGTGGCCAACGGTGACCTGTCGAAGAAGATCACGGTCGATGTGGAAGGCGAGATTCTCGAGCTGAAGAACACCATCAATACGATGGTGGATCAGCTCCGTAGCTTCTCGGGCGAAGTGACGCGCGTCGCACGCGAAGTCGGCGGCGAAGGCAAGCTCGGCGTGCAAGCCGCCGTGCCGGGTGTCGCCGGCACGTGGAAGGATTTGACCGACAGCGTGAACTACATGGCGAACAACCTGACCGATCAGGTGCGCAACATCGCCTTGGTTACCACCGCCGTCGCCAACGGCGATTTGTCGCAGAAGATCACGGTAGATGTGCGTGGCGAGGTCTTGCAGCTGAAAAACACGATCAATACGATGGTGGATCAGCTGCGCAGCTTCTCGGCGGAAGTGACGCGCGTGGCGCGCGAAGTGGGTACCGACGGCAAGTTGGGTGGTCAGGCCTATGTGCCCGGTGTCGGCGGAACTTGGAAAGATCTCACCGACAACGTGAACAGCATGGCGAGCAACCTCACCACGCAGGTGCGCGGTATCGCCAAGGTCGTGACCGCCGTCGCCGACGGAGATCTCTCGAAGAAGTTGGTCGTGGAAGCCAAGGGAGAAATCGCCGAACTGGCAGAGACCATCAACGACATGACCGAGACGCTGGGCATCTTCGCCGAGCAGGTGACCACCGTGGCGCGCGAAGTAGGCACGGAAGGCAAGCTCGGCGGTCAAGCTCGCGTGCCAGGCGTCGCCGGCACTTGGAAGGATCTGACCGACAGCGTGAACAGCATGGCGAGTAACCTCACCACGCAGGTGCGCGGCATCGTCAAGGTCGTGACCGCCGTCGCCAACGGCGATTTGACCCTGAAATTCCTGATGGAATCGCAGGGCGAAATCGCGGCTCTCGCCGACACCATCAACACCATGACCGACACCCTGCGCGTGTTCGCGGAGCAGGTCACGACGGTGGCGCGTGAGGTAGGTACGGAAGGCAAGTTGGGCGGTCAGGCCAAGGTGCCCGGCGCCGCAGGCACTTGGCGCGACTTGACCGACAACGTGAATCAGCTCGCCAACAACCTCACCGGTCAGGTGCGCGCCATCGCCGACGTGGCCACGGCAGTGACGGAAGGCGATCTCACTCGCTCGATCACGGTCGAGGCTCAGGGTGAGCTCTTGGCTCTGAAAGAGCGCGTCAATCAAATGATCGCCAACCTCCGTGAGACTACGGAGAAGAACCGCGAGCAAGATTGGTTGAAGACCAACCTCGCCAAGTTCAGCGCCATGATGCAGGGTCAGAAGACACTGGAGTCGGTGTCGCGCTTGATCATGAGCGAGCTCACGCCGCTAGTGGGCGCCAGCCACGGTGCCTTCTTCATCTCTTCGGAATCGGACGAGACGCTGCGCTTGGTGTCTAGCTACGCCTACAAGGAGCGTAAGCACGTCTCGAATCGCTTCACTCGGGGCGAGGGGCTCATCGGACAGTGCGCGCTGGAAAAGAAGCCGATTCTGCTCACCCGAGTGCCGTCGGACTACATCCAAGTCAACTCCGGCCTGGGTGAAGCACCGCCGCTGAACATCTTGGTGTTGCCGATCTTGTTCGAGGGCGAGGTGCGCGCCGTCACGGAGCTTGCCAGCTTCGAGCCGTTCAGCCCGATTCATCGCATCTTCTTGGATCAGTTGTCGGAGAGTATCGGCGTGGTGCTCAACATGATCGCCGCGAACATGCGCACCGAAGAGTTGCTCAATCAGTCGCAGTCCCTCGCGCAAGAGCTGCAGTCACAGTCGCTGGAACTGCAGTCGCAGCAGGACGAACTCAAGCGCTCCAACACCGAGCTCGCGCAACAAACGAAGACGCTCAAAGCGTCCGAGGAAATGCTGAAAGAGCAGCAAGAGGAACTACAGCAAGTCAACGAGGAGCTCGAGGAAAAGGCGGCCCTGCTCGCCGAGCAGAACAAGGCCGTCGAGCAGAAGAACCGCGAAGTCGAAATGACGCGCATGGCGATCGAGGAGAAAGCCGAGCAACTCGCCGTCTCCTCCCGCTACAAGAGCGAGTTCTTGGCCAACATGAGCCACGAACTGCGCACGCCGCTCAACAGTCTACTCATCTTGGCGCGTCTGCTGTCCGACAACAAAGAGGGCAAGCTTTCGGACAAGCAGGTCGAATACGCCAAGACGATTCAGGCGGCGGGCACCGATCTCTTGAACCTGATCAACGAGGTTCTCGATTTGTCCAAGGTCGAAGCCGGCAAGATCGAGATCTATCCGAGCGACGTCCGAATCGACGAAGTTACGGAGTATCTGGAACGCACGTTCCGCCCGATGGCGCAGCAGAAGAACGTCGGCTTCCAGTTGAACGCCGATCGAGCGAGCATCGATTCTTTCCGGACCGATGGGCAACGCTTGCAGCAAGTGTTGCGGAATCTGCTCAGCAATGCGTTCAAGTTCACCGAGACGGGCACGGTGACCGTTCGCATCGGGTTGCCCGAGCCGGGAATCGTACTGCGCTCGGATCTGTTGCGCGCGGTACCGGAGAACGTGATCGCTTTCAGCGTGACCGACACCGGCATCGGCATCCCGTTGGACAAGCAGCAGCTGATCTTCGAGGCCTTCCAACAGGCGGACGGCACCACCAGCAGGAAGTACGGTGGCACCGGGCTCGGGCTCTCCATCAGTCGCGAACTGGCGCGGCTGCTCGGCGGCGAGATCCATGTCAAGAGCCAGCCGGGCAAGGGCAGCACGTTCACGCTCTATCTTCCGCGTGAGTATCAAAGCGTGGAGTTGCCGAGCGCGCCGGGCGCGCGGGACAACGGCGGCTATTTGGACGACGGGGAGAGCTTCAGTGGCGTGCACGCGGCTGAAATTCCCGACGACCGTCAGTCGGTCAAACCGGGGGACCGCGTGCTGTTGATCATCGAGGACGATACGGCGTTCGCTAGTTTGTTGCTCGACGCCGCGCGCGAGCGCGGCTTCAAGGGCATCGTTTCGCTTCGCGGAGACACGGGCTTCGCGCTCGCTCGCCGCGTGCGCCCGGACGCCATCTTGCTCGACATCGGCCTGCCCGCGATGGATGGCTTGAGCATTTTGGACCGACTCAAACAGAACCCGGATACGCGGCACATTCCAGTGCACATCGTGTCGGGCTCGGACCGTCGCCGCGACGGCCTGCGCTTGGGCGCGCTCGGCTACGTACAAAAGCCGGTCAGCAAGGAAGCGCTGGACGAAGGCCTGTCGAGCATCTTGAGCTTCCTCTCCCGAAAGTCGAAGAGCCTGCTGATCGTGGAGGACGACGAAGTGCAGCGCTCCAGCATCGTCGAGTTGATCGGGAACGGCGACGTGACCTCGACTGCCGTCAGCTCTGCCGAAGAGGCGCTCGAGTTGCTCGCGGCTCAGCACTTCGATTGCATGGTGCTCGACTTGGGACTTCCTGGGGCAAGCGGCTTCCAACTGCTCGAACGCGTGAAGACCGAGGAGTCTTTGCGTAACCTGCCGGTGATCGTCTACACCGGGCGAGAGCTGTCGACCGCGGAGGAGACGCGCCTGCGCAAATACGCCGAGTCGATCATCCTCAAAGACGTGCGTTCACCGGAACGACTACTCGACGAAACCGCGCTGTTTTTGCACCGCGTCGAGGCGCATTTGCCCGAAGAAAAGCGGAGAATCTTGCACACCGCGCACGGGCGAGAAGCCGCGTTTCAAGGCGCGACGGTCTTGGTCGTCGACGACGACGTGCGCAACATCTACGCGGTGACTACCGTGCTCGAGGGTCAAGGTATGAAAGTCGTGTTCGCGGAGAACGGTCGGGACGGTATCGAGCTGCTTCGCAAGACCCCGGACGTTTCGCTGGTTCTGATGGACGTCATGATGCCGGAGATGGACGGCTACGAGACCATGAGGCAGATCCGCCGCATCCCCGAATATCGCACGCTGCCGATCTTGGCCTTGACGGCCAAAGCCATGAAGGGCGATCGCGAAAAGTGTCTGGAGGCCGGCGCCTCCGACTACATCACCAAGCCCGTGGACCCCGACCGCCTGCTGTCGATGATGCGAGTCTGGATGTACGCGCCGAGCGTGGCAGGCTGATGCAAGGCGCGCATGGCGGAATCGAATCAACCTGGCGAGCTCGACGCGGCGACCGCCGCGTCGGTGCGACGATTCACTTTGGCGACTACCGAGCTCGAGCGTCTGGAGATGGAACTCTTGCTGCTCGCGATTTATCGCCATCACGGCTTCGATTTTCGGTCCTACGCGCCAGCGTCGTTGCATCGTCGAATCCGCCGGCACATGGAAAATGCGCGTGTGCCGACGATTTCCAGGCTCACCGAGCTGATTTTGCACGATCCCAGCGCGCTGCAGCGCCTGTTGCACGACCTGTCGGTGAACGTCACGGCCATGTTCCGAGATCCGAGCTTCTTCGCGGAGTTTCGCAACTCGGTGGTGCCGCTACTCCGAACCTACCCCACCGTGCGCATCTGGCATGCAGGATGTTCGACGGGCGAAGAGGTCTACGCCATGTCGATCCTACTCGAGGAGGAAGGACTGTACGATCGCTGTCGCATCTACGCGACGGATATGGACTCCACCGTGCTCGATCATGCTCGCCAGGGGATCTTCCCGCTCTCGCGCATGAAGGAATATACCTCGAACTATTTCTTGGGTGGAGGGAAGCGGTCGCTCAGCGACTACTTTACGGCCAAGTACGACGGCGCGCTGTTCGCTCCGCGCTTGGCCAAGAACGTCCTCTTTACTCAGCACAATCTGGCGATGGATCGTGGCTTCAGCGAGTTCAACGTGATTATCTGTCGCAACGTGTTGATCTACTTCGATCGCGCTTTGAAGGATCACACCCTCAGCTTGTTTTCGGACAGCTTCGCCACGCTCGGCGTGCTGTGCTTGGGACGCAAAGAATCCTTGCGATTTACCGCGTTCGAAGACGAGTTTTCGGCCATTTCGGCGCGCGAGCGAATCTATCGGAGGAATCGGTGAGTCCGCGCTACGATTTGGTGGTGATGGGCACCTCGACGGGAGGTCTGCACGCTTTGACACGCTTGCTCTCCGCGCTGCCCGCGAGCTTTCCGCTGCCGATCGCGATCGTGCAGCATCGCTCCAGGGATTCCGACGAGCGGCTGGCGATGCTGCTCAGCGGGGCTTCGTTGATTCCGGTGGTAGAAGCAGAAGACAAGGAGCCGCTGCGCGGGCCGGGAGTCTATCTGAGTCCACCGGACTACCACTTGTTGGTCGAGACGGACTGGGTAGCGCTCTCGACCGAGGAACCGGTCGCCTATAGCCGGCCCTCGATCGACGTGCTCTTCGAATCAGCCGCGTACTCGCACGGCAGCGGCGTGATCGGGGTACTGCTCACGGGGGCAAACCAGGACGGAACGCGCGGCCTCAAGAGGATCAAGGAACATGGCGGTTACGTGATCATTCAAAACCCGGATTCCGCAGAGAGCGCGTTCATGCCCAAGCACGCGGTCAAGAACCTGCTCCCCGATCGCGTGCTGAACCTCGAGCAGATTGCGGGCGAGTTGATTACCCGCGCGGGCGACGCGAGGTCGGCATGAGCGAGGAACGCGTGCCGGCGAGCGTCGAACCGAGGTCGGGCGGTTTGCCGCCTGCCAAGATCCTACTCGTGGACGACCAGCCGAAGAACTTGCTCGCGTTGAGCGCGATGCTGGAGCCGCTCGGCCAAGAGGTGGTGCAAGCCAGTTCCGGCAAGGAGGCGCTGCGGCACCTATTGCGGGACGAGTTCGCCTTGGTCTTGCTCGACGTGCAAATGCCGGTGCTCGACGGCTACGAGGTGGCCGAGCTGATTCGGGGCCGTGAGCGGTCACGCGCGGTTCCGATCATCTTTTTGACTGCGATCCATCGAGATCAACGGCTGGTCGCGCGTGCGTACACCGTCGGCGCAGTCGACTACATCTTGAAGCCGATCGATCCGGAGATCCTGCGCGGCAAGGTGGCGGTTTTCATCGAGCTCTACCAAAAGGGCCAAATCATCAGCCGGCAGGCTGAAGAACTGAAGCGCGCGACCGAACGCGAGTTCGCAGACTTCAGGCGTCTCAGCGAGCACCGGTACACGATGCTCGCCGAATCCATGCCCCAGATCGTGTGGACCACTGATCGCCAAGGACAGCTCAGCTACGTCAATGGCCGCTGGTTCGAGTGCGCGGGCCTGCCTCAGACCGAAGAGGTCGACTGGCACAGCATCGTTCACCCCAGTGAAGCTGCCGAGTTTACCCGTGGCTTTGCCGAAGCACTCGCGGAAGAGCGGGCTTGGGAGGCAGAATTCCGGCTAGGGAACGTGAGCGAGCGCCGCTTCCGCTGGCACCTCGTGCGCATGTTGCCGGAGCGCGATGCAACCGCTGCGGTCACTGCCTGGGTGGGCACGTGCACGGACATCGACGCTCGCAAGCGGGCCGAGCAGGCCTTGCAGATGCTAGCGAGCCTCACCCGACGGTTGGGAGAGCTCACCGATCGCAATCACGGTTTGGACCAAGTGCTGGCCGCGACCTTGCCCGTACTCGGTGACACCGCGCTGCTCTATTTGCGCTCCAGCGAGACCGTCACGAAGCGTGCGTCGGCCAGCCTGTCTTCCGGCTTGAATTTGGACGACCCGCGTTTCGACCTCGGACCGTCGACCGTGTGCTTCGACGGTGAACCCGAGATCATCGCCAACGTCGCGAAGCTCTTGGGTGAGAGCGGTCAGTCTCGCGCGGGGGAACACGTTTGGTTCCTGCACGAGCTCGGCGTGTCGTCGTACATCTGTTGGCCGCTCTTCATTCGCGACCGCGTCTTCGGTAGCTTGGTGTTTCTCAATCGCGACCCGGAAAAGTACTACCTCGAATCGGACGTTGAGTTGGCCAAGGACGTCGCGGGGCGCATGGCGACCGCGCTGGACAACGTGGGGCTGTACGAACTCGCTCAAAGCGAGCGCGCCAAGCTTCAGGAGGCGAACCGTGCCAAGGACATGTTTCTGGCTACGGTGTCGCACGAGTTGCGCACGCCCTTGAACGCCATCGTGGGTTGGGGGCAGATGCTGCGCGGGGGCGGTCTTTCGCACGAAACCGAACAACGCGCCGTCGACACGATCGAACGCAATGGGCGTGCGTTGGCGCAATTGGTTGCCGACTTGCTCGACGTTTCGCGCGTAGTTTCAGGCAATTTGCACGTCGACGAAGGGCAGGTCGACCTGCGCGCGATCGTCGAAGCCGCGCTCGACGCTGCGCGTCCCGTAGCGGCGACCAACGGTGTTGCGCTCGACGCGATCTTGCCAGAGCGCCCGCTGAATACTTTGGGGGACGCCACCCGCCTCCAGCAAGTGGTCGGCAACATCCTCGGCAACGCCCTCAAGTTCACGCCGAGTGGCGGGCATGTTTCGCTGTCCTTGGTGGTGGAGGGCGAGTATGCCCGGCTCGAGATTGCGGATGACGGTCCGGGCATCGCGCCAGAGTTCTTGCCGGTGATGTTCGATCGCTTCAAGCAAGCGGACAGCGGTGCTCATCGCGCACAACGCGGACTTGGGCTTGGGCTTGCCATCGTCAAACATCTGGTCGAGCTTCACGGAGGCACGGTCACCGCGCACAGTGAAGGCCTGGGGAAGGGCGCCCGCTTCGTCGTCACGCTCCCGCTCGATCGCGCCTCTGCGGTCGACGGAAGCGCGGCAGTTGCTGAGGCGGTAGCCGAGACGCCGGAGGCGCCATCGGTCGAACGAGGCACCTTGGCCGGGATCTACGCGCTCTTGGTCGAGGACGACCCAGATGGCTGCGACCTGATGCAAATGATGCTCCGTCGCTTCGGCGCGGAAGTGACTGCCGTATCTACTCAGGCAGCGGCGCTCGAGTCGGTGCGCGAGCGTCGTCCGGACGTGCTCGTGTCCGACATCGGCCTGCCCGATGGCGATGGCTTTCAGCTGCTCAAACGCGTTCGAGAGTCGAATCAAGATCTCCCGGCGGTGGCGGTGACGGCCTATGCCTCACGCCAGGACGTGGCCAAGGCACTGGCCGCCGGTTTTCAAGCGCACGTGTCCAAGCCCGTCGAGCCAGCGCAGCTCAGCGCTGCCGTGGCGCACGCGTCGGGACGCTGAGTCTAGCTGTCGTGCGCGTCGCGACCCTCCGTCGCGGGCTCGTCGCATCGAATGACCGATCGCGACGCGCGGACAGTATTGTGAGCGCACTTATGCGGGGCTGCGACGACCGAACAGGAACGAAATCAGCGCGAACACCAGGAAGACGAAAAATAGAATTTTCGCCACGCCGGCCGCGCTGGCGGCGAGCCCACCGAAGCCGAAAACGGCTGCAATTAGCGCGATAACGAAAAATACGGCTGCCCAATACAACATGACAATCCTCCGGGTCGGAAACGTGTACGCTGCGGGGGATTGCAGCGTCCGTGCCAATTGGCTGCTCACGGCTCGCGGTTCGGTTTCTGAGCCCGAAATGCGCTCCAAAACCGCGTCGATTCACGTTTTTCGTTTGCGGCAAAAAGCATCACGGCTCGATCGCGTTTTCGAAGTTAGTGACGAAGCGCCACAGAAACAGCCTGATAGCCGCGCGTTTGCTCGCGAAAACCAGTCGCGGAACGAGCTTTGCAGAGAGGACCCCCACCATGAGTGACTTCCGCAAGATCGCCTTCGTCGGAAACTACCTGCCGCGAAAATGCGGTATCGCGACTTTCACGCATGATTTGAGAAGCGCGGTGCAAGGCGCGCTCCCGAACGGCCAGTGTTCGGTGATTGCGGTGAGCGATGGCAAGGAGAACTACGAGTACCCGGACGAGGTGCGCTTCGAAATTGCGGAACAAAATCCGGATGACTACCTGCGTGCTGCGGAATACTTGAACCTGCTCAACGTCGACGTCGTCTCGTTGCAACACGAATTCGGCATCTACGGCGGACCCAGCGGTAGCCACGTGCTGAACCTACTGCGTCGCCTCAGAATGCCATTCATCACGACGCTGCACACCATTCTCAAACAGCCGAGCTTGGAGCAGCGACGAGTGATGCAGGAGTTGACCAGCCTGTCGTCGAGGTTGGTCGTCATGTCGGACTGCGGGCGGACGATCTTGAAGGAGACCTACTCCGTTCCGGAACGAAAGATCGACGTGATTCCTCACGGCATCCCAGACATGTCGTTCGCGGACCCGAATTTTTTCAAGGATCAATACTCCGTGGAGGGGCGGCGCGTATTGCTCACCTTCGGACTGTTGTCGCCCAACAAGGGCATCGAGAAGATGATCGAGGCGCTGCCCGCGATCGTCTCGGAGTTTCCTGACGTGGTGTACATCGTGCTCGGCGCGACGCACCCAAACCTCGTGCGCGAGCATGGCGAGGTGTACCGCGAAAGTCTGATCGCGCTCGCGGAACGCCTGGGAGTGTCCGAGCACGTGCGCTTTTTCAATCAGTTCGTCGAGCTCGAGGAGCTGAAGCGCTTCTTGGGTGCAGCCGACATCTACGTGACCCCGTACCTGAACGAGGCTCAAATCACTTCGGGTACGCTCGCTTATGCATTCGGCTGCGGCAAGGCAGTGGTCTCCACGCCGTACTGGCATGCTCAGGAGCTGCTCGCGGACGGCCGAGGCGTGCTAGTTCCGTTCGGCGATTCCGAGGCGATGGCGCGCGAAATTTGCGGGCTCTTGCACGACGAAGGCCGGCGCCATGCCATGCGCAAGCGTGCCTACATGGCCAGCCGCGAGATGGTCTGGAGTCAGACCGCCGAGCGCTACCTTTCGACCTTCGCCGCCGCGCGCAAAAATCGCAGTGAGCGTTCGTTGAAGGTCGTGCCGAGGCGTACGTCGGAGTCGCGCGAACTGCAGCTTCCGGAGCTGGGGTTCGAGCACTTGAAGCGCATGTCCGACTCGACTGGCATGTTGCAGCACGCGCGCTTCACCTTGCCCAACTACGCAGAGGGCTACTGCATCGACGACAACGCCCGCGCCTTGATGCTCACGGTGCAACTCGAGAAGCGCGGGGTGGGAGGCGAGGAGATTGCGCAACTGGCCACCCGCTACGCAAGCTTCGTCGATTATGCGTACAACGCCGAGCTCGGCAAGTTCCGGAACTTCATGGGCTACGACCGGCGTTGGTTGGAAACCGTGGGTTCGGAGGACAGCCAAGCACGCGCGCTGTGGGCCCTCGGTACCTGCGTGGGTCACACGCAGCGGCGCGAGCTACGAGCATGGGCGGCGGATTTGTTCATGCGCGCGCTGCCCGGCATTGCGGAGACCAACTCGCCGCGCGCCTGGGCGTTCGCCATCCTTGGCATCAAGGAGTACCTGCGCCGGCTGCGCGGTGATCGGCCTGCGACCAGCATGCAGCTGGAACTCGTTGCTCGCCTAGCGGACCTGTATCGAGCGACCAAAACCCCGGACTGGCATTGGTTCGAGGATGTCGTTTCCTACGACAACGCGCGCCTGGCTCAGGCCGTGATCGCGACCGCGGGCAAGAACCCGGAAATGTCGGGCATGCTCGAGATGGGGCTCGAATCACTGCGCTGGCTGCTCAACGCGCAGCGCGCGGAACGCGGCCACTTTCGCCCGATCGGTTCGAATGGCTTCTATCGACGAGGCGAGCCGCGAGCTCGTTTCGATCAGCAACCGCTGGAGGCGCACGCCACCGTGTCGGCCTGCAGCGAGGCTTACCAAGTCACCGGTGATCGATTTTGGGTGATCGAGGCGCGTCGCGCGTTCGGCTGGTTCTTGGGCCAAAATGACCTCGATGCCAGCGTCTACAATCCGGACTCGGGCGGTTGTCGCGACGGCCTCCACGTCGATCGCGTGAATTTGAACGAAGGTGCGGAATCGACTCTCGCGTTCTTGAGCGCACTGGTCGAAATTCAGGCGCTCGAGACGCGCGTGGCGGGTTTCGACGAGGTTCCTGAATCGGGTGAGCGGGGTCTTTCCGAGCTGCGCAGTGCAGCGAATCAGAACGCAACCTGATAAGCTGACACGATGATCGTACGCCGAACGAATATCGTAATCCGCCCGAACGCGGCGCGGGTGCTGTTCCGTCCGTTCAACCAGATCGACGAAGCGCGCGTGGTGCGCATCGTCGCCCGCGTGATGTCGCTGCGTGACGAGGAAGTGACGCACCTGCTCGAACACGTGATGCACGAATTTCGCGGGCGTCACCATCGCTTACAGCAATTCTTCTTGGTTCGCTTCGAGCAGATGCGGCGCTTCATGGTGACGGATGCGCCGCTCGCGGAAGAACGGCGCATGCTGATCGGCGCGTATTTCACCCAAGAGTACTCGGTGGAATCGGCGGCGCTGTTCAATCCGTCCCTGGTTTGGCACCCGGACCAGAGCGGATTGCCGGACGGGTCCAGACGTTTCGTGCTGAGCCTGCGTTCGACTGGCGAAGGGCACATCTCGTCAATCACGTTTCGCTCCGGGGTGGTCGACTCCCACGGCGAGATCACGCTCGACCCCGTGACGCCGTTCGTCACCACGCCGGAGACGGTTCCGGATCCCTTTTACGACAAGTTCCTGTTCGAACGCACGCTGTTCGAGCTGGGGACGGCGGACGGCTTTTCGCAACGCGTGCTGGGGCGGCTCGGTGACTCCTTCAACATGAAGGAGTTGCGTGCGGCGGTGCGCGCAGTCGAAACCGAGTACCGGACGCAATCGAAGAGCCTGTCGCCGGCGATTTCGCGTTCGATCCTGGCCTTGGCGGAAGCGAACTACGAAGTCATCTACGAGCCCTCTCACCAGATGTCGGAGCGAATCATCTTCCCGAACTCGCCCACCGAATCGAACGGTGTGGAAGACGCGCGGTTCGTACAGTTCACGGAAGAAGACGGACAGACCAAGTACCTCGCGACGTACACGGCGTATGACGGGCGCGTCACGTTCCCGCAAATCTTGGAAACGACGGATTTTTTGCGTTTCAAGATCAGCACCATGAACGGCCCGCAGGTACAGAACAAAGGCATGGCGCTGTTCCCGCGCAAGATCCACGGGCGCTACGCGATGCTCTCCCGGCAAGACGGCGAGAATATCTTCCTGATGTACTCGGACGATCTGCACTTCTGGCTGACTCGCGAGACGTTGCTCAAGCCGACTTATGGTTGGGAGTTCGTGCAGCTCGGCAACTGTGGCTCACCGATCGAGACGGAGGCGGGATGGCTCGTGCTGAGTCACGGCGTGGGTCCGATGCGCAAATATTCGATCGGCGCGTTCTTGCTCGATATCAACGATCCCTCGAAGGTGCTCGGTCGCTTGCGCGAACCCTTGCTGTCACCCGAGCATAGCGAGCGAGAGGGCTACGTCCCCAACGTCGTGTATAGCTGCGGTGGTCAAATCCACGGGAAGGATTTGATCATTCCGTACGCGATGAGCGACTACGCGAGTACCTTCGCGCTGGTCGACTTACAGGAGTTGCTCACGGCTTTGAAAGCCAACCCACCAGGTTGACGCGCGCCGAAAAAAGCGTGGGTCGCGCGTTGCGAGGCCGGCGCTGGAGCGAAAGTAAAGGCCCGAACCGTTGCGATTTCTGGGGAAGTTTCGCAAAAGTTGCTCTAAGCTGCGCGGCTCATGCGTCGTGTTCTGGCCGTACTCGGCTTCTTCCTACTCTGCTCGCTGTGCCCGATAGGCTGTACTTCCGGCGACAATTGCTCGTCCGGGCAACACTGTGAGTGCTCGGAAGGGGACCAATGTTACCTAGGCTGTGACGGCGACAACTGCGATCAGTCGTGTCACAACATGAATCGCTGCGGTACCGTCTGCGGCGACGGTTGCAGTTCGCAATGCCATGACGTTCAGCAGTGCTCGCAGTCGTGCGGTTCAGGCTGTGGGCTCGAGTGCTCGCATACCAACGTCTGCGGTGGGATTTGCGGAGACAATTGCCACTACGACTGTCACGACACCATGCAATGTTCCGTGGAGGTCGGGCCCGGGAGCGTGGTGACGTGCACGTCGGTGAACGATTGCGCGGTGGTGTGCAACGGCAGCTGTACGGTGAACTGTTCGGGAGACTGTGTCGTGGACTGTGCAAACGGTGGCTGTGACGTCAACTGCGGGGGCAACGCTTCCGCGACCGAATGCAAACCAGGTCGCTTTGCTTGCGGAGCCTGCCCGTGAGTTCGGGAAGTTTCATGTCTCGCGCGCTCGTCACCTCCGGCTGCTTGGCGCTGCTATTGTGCATGAGCAATCGTGCGCAGGCACAATCCACGATAAAGGTGCCCGGTCAGCGACCAGCCTACTCGTTCGAGCTCGAACCGCACCTCCTGCTCTCTCCGTTCGATGCTCCGGACGACCCGAGCGGAGGTGGCTATGGACTCGGCGTACGCGGTACGATCGAGATTGCGCCGGAAGGCTTCATTCCCAAGCTCAACGATTCGGTCGGTATCGGCTTCGGTCTCGATTGGATTCATTATAGCGGCGTCAGCGGTCGCGGCTATTGCCGACGTTTCGAGTACACCGCGCAAGGGGTGCCGATCTGCGTCGAAACCAGCGCGCATTCGTCGAACTATTTGTTCGTGCCCGTGGTCATGCAGTGGAACTTCTGGCTTCACCGTCAGTGGTCCGTATTCGGCGAGCCGGGTTTGGCTCTGACTCACCGGAGCGGTGACTTCGGCGTGGTGCCCGTATTCAACGCGGGCGGCCGCTTTCACTTCAACGACAACGTAGCTTTAACGATGCGGCTCGGCTATCCGTCGTTTTCACTGGGCGTCTCGTTCTTGTTCTGAGGCGCGCTTGCGCGAGTCGCGGCCAGACCGAGCCGCGCCGAACGTCATCTGTCGAGAACGTCGCGCGCTTCGAGGTGCGCTGCTGGAGCTCGAGCGCCCCCCTCTTCGAACGCGGAAATCGCCCCATCGGTCATCCTTGGTAGGCCGCCAAAGCCCACTGCTCGAGAGGCGGAGTGCTCGTTGCGGGTGAAATCACGCAGTCATCGATCCTGGCCGCGCCTGCGGTTACACTCGAGGCATGCTCGCTGAACAGGCGCGGCCGCACCCGGGGCTACCATGGTCGAGGCTCGATCCGACTGACTTCTCGTCGGTGCGGCGTGGAGGCGTCGGCTGATGCAGCTCGTGTCGCGTGCGCCGCAGCACCATGACGAAGCTTGGGCTTGGAGCGTGCTCCGTGCGTTGGCGCGTCGCGCCAGTGCCGGTCAAGCCGTGCGAGTGCGCACGGGAGTGATTGGTGATGCGAGCGGTCGGCTCGAAGAGGTCGCGCCCGAACGCGCACAGCTGGTGCTCGAGCCGGACAACGAGGTGAGCTTCACGAGCTCGCAGCGCTTGACGCCGAGCGTCCGCCAGATGTTCGACCTGTACCTTCCGCTGTGCATTGGCCAGAGCGCCGAGCGTTTGGTGCTGGGCCACGTCGGTCAGAGCCTGGATGGCCAGATCGCGACCTCGTCGGGTGCTTCACGTTACGTCACCGGTCCAGAAAACATCATACACATGCATCGTCTGCGTTCGCTGATGGATGCGGTGGTGGTCGGCGCGGGAACGGTGGAGTTGGATGATCCGGAGCTCACGACCCGCTTGGTTCCGGGTGAGCACGCCACCCGCGTCGTGCTCGATCCCACGCTCCGCTTGCCCCACGCGCGCAAATTGTATCGCGACGGACTCGCCCCGACCTTGATTGCTTGTTTGCGCGACCGTGGCTGTCGTGAGGGCCCCCCGCGCATTCCGCTCCTGGAGCTGCCGATGGATGGTGGACGGCTTTCTTTGTCGGAGTTGCTCGCGGCGCTGGCAGCGCGCGGGCTCCGCCGCATTTTCGTGGAAGGTGGTGGGGTGACGCTCTCGAGCTTCATTCGAGCGCGCTGTCTCGATCGACTGCACGTGACCGTCTGTCCGATTTTGATCGGTTGCGGGCGGCCAGGGTTGAGCTTGCCCGGCGTCGATCGACTGGATCAAGCCCTGCGGCCAGCCACACGGCGTTTTTCGCTCGGCGACGATGTGCTCTTCGATTGCAGCCTAGCGCCGCGATAGCCCGTCGGCGTCGCTGCGCGGCTAGTTCACGCGCCGCGCGCGTTCGGGTCTTGGGCCAACGCCGGCTCATGCTATCAAGGGGCTGCTCGTCGAGTCGAGCAAGAGTGGACACGCATCGTGAGCGAGCACGCCCGCGCATTTTGGATTGTAGAGCCCGGCCGCGGTGAACTGCGTTCCGAGCAGCTCGCCCCACCGGGACCGGGTGAGGTGCTGGTGCGCGCGCTGTACGGCGCGATCAGTCGGGGAACTGAGTCACTCGTGTTCCACGGGCATGTGCCGGTGAGCGAATACCAGCGGATGCGTTGCCCGCATCAAGTCGGGGAATTTCCGGGACCGATCAAGTACGGCTACAGCAGTGTCGGTCGGGTCGAAGCTGGCAGTGCTGAGCTGTTGGGCAAGCCGGTGTTCTGCTTATTCCCGCATCAGTCTGCGTATGTGGTGCCTGCGCGGGCCGTGCTGCCCGTGCCCGCCGAGGTGCCGCCGGCGCGCGCCGTTTTGGCGGCCAATCTCGAGACCGCAATCAACGCCATCTGGGACGCGGCTCCGCGTCTCGGCGACCGCGTGACCGTGGTCGGTGCGGGTGTCGTCGGTTGCCTGTGTGCGTACCTGCTGGCTCGGCATCCGGGGGTGAACGTGGAACTGGTCGATCTGCGGGCAGAACGCGCCGACATCGCGCGCGCTTTCGCTGCGAGTTTTGCGCTGCCCCGGGATGCGCTGCGCGATCGCGATCTGGTCTTACACGCGAGTGGCAGTGAAGCTGGGCTGCGCACGAGCTTGTCGTTGGCGGGCAGTGACGCGACCGTGCTCGAGCTCAGTTGGTTTGGCGATGCCGAGGTTCGTTTGCCGCTCGGCGGGGCCTTTCATGCGCGAAGGCTCAGCTTGCGTTCGTCGCAGGTGGGCACGCTGAGCCCGCACGCCCGCGCGCGCTTCGATCATCGAGCGCGGCTCGAGCTCGCGCTCGAGCTATGTCGAGATCCGTTGCTCGACCAGCTGATCGACGCCGAAATTCGCTTCGAGCAGCTGCCCGAAGCCATGCCTCGATTGACCTTGCCCGAGAGCGCATCGCTATGCCATCGCCTGCGCTACGACCCCTGAAGGAGCCTCGATGTTCAGCGTTTGCGTTCGTGGTCACGTAATGATTGCTCACAGTTTTCGCGGGGAGCTGTTCGGCCCAGCGCAACGCCTGCACGGTGCGACCTACGTGGTCGACGCGGAATTTCGCGCTAGAGAGCTGGGGCCGGAAGGCGTGGTGGTCGACATTGGTCGCGCCTCCCAGGCATTGTCCGCGATTTTGGAGGAGCTCAACTTCAAGAATTTGGACGACGATCCTGCGTTCGCGCAGCAAAATACCACGACTGAATTCCTCTCGAGCGTCGTGTTCGAGCGGATGGCGGAGCGGGTCCGAGCGGGCGAACTCGGCCCCGGCTCGGAGCGACTGGCTGCGCTGCGCGTCACTCTGCACGAGTCGCACGTGGCCTGGGCCGCTTATGAAGGCCAGCTCTCAAGCGGGCGCGGCGTCGGTTCCGTTTAGCATCGCGGCGTACACGAGCAGCAGGCTCTGTTCGCCAGGCACGCCCAAGCGCAATGGAAAGCCGTAGTGTCCGGTGCCACGGTGCACGTACAGGCGGTCATTCCCGCGCGCCCAGAAGCCGTGATCGGGGGCTTTGACGAACACGCGCATCATCGTCCAATCCAAGCCAAGACTCACCAAGCCGACTTGACCGCCGTGAGTGTGCCCGGACAGCGTGAGGTCGGCCTCGCCCTCCGGCAGATGACGAAAAGCGCCCGGATCGTGCAAGAGCACGATGCGTAGGTGATTGGCAATCCGCGGGTGTTCGGCGCAGACGCGCGCGAGATGCTCTTTTCGCTCACGCCACACGAAATCCATGCCCAAGATTTGGACTGGACCGGCGGCGGTCATCAGCTCGCGAGAGTCGTCCAAAAGTAGAGTGACGCCGGCGCGCTCGAGCGCGCTTCGGACCGTGTCGGGCGCTTCATGATCGTGATTGCCGAAGCACGCGAAACAGCGACCGGGGAGAGCGGCCAGGGGCGCGAGCGCGCTGCCCAATAGTTCAGGATCGCTCTGCGACTCCATCGTCAAAAAATCACCGGTCAGCAGCACCAGATCTGGGTTGCGTGCCACGGCGCGTTCACAGATTTGCTGCAAGCGACCGACCGACATGAACGGGCCGAGATGCGGATCGGTGATTTGGACGATGGAGAGTGGACGCCCGGTCGTCGGTGCGCGCATCGGGTGCCGCTTCAACTCCGGCACGGCTTCGCCGTCGGCGACCACGAGATGCACTTGCTCCTCCTTGCTGCGCAATGACTGCAACACCCCCAGCAAAGCCACGGCATAAGGTACCCACGCTCCGGGGAGAGCGACGCCAAATGCGGAGAGCAAGACCCAGGGCAACGCCAGTAACGTGCCTGCGCCGAAGAAAGCCCCGGGAATGCTCACGAGGACGCGATAAGGAAGTCCTCGCATTCGCGGGCGAATTAGGGCCAGCGACTGGATGAAGACGGCGGCGTGACCGTAGACGAACAGCGGCCACACGCTTTGAAAGCGGGGGAACAGGGAGCACGCGAACAGCACCTGTAGGCCGAGCAGGATCGCCCGGAAGATCGCGTACTGCCGTGAGCGGAACAGCCAGGCGCAGGCGACGACGAGCACCCACGCGATAGCGGAGCAAAGGGCAAAAGGACTCACCAATCCCGTGTATGCGACCGGGCTTGGCTCACGGCAAGCGTAGGTGCCCAGGATTCCGTTCTGGCGGCTATTCTGTAGACGCAAACAGGGAGTCCCCCTATGCTGCCCGCGTGGTGGAAGAAGCACTTACGAAGGTCAATCATCGGCGGACGCTGCTGGCGGCCTGCGTCGGCGTTATCTTGGGGTTTGCCGGTGCCAGCGCGGAGGGGCCGGAGCTTGTCAGCTTGCTGTTCAAGCCGCTACAGGACTCCTTCTCCTGCTCAGGTAGCGTGAACCTCGCGCTGACTCAGTTCGTGCGACTGCAACTCACTTGCGCGGTGATCGGCGGCGCGCTCGCACTCGTGGGGATGTACTTTTGGCGTCGCTTCTTCCGGCGTCGCGCAGAAGCGAAGCAACGAACTGCAACCTGATCGCCGCTACCGAGCGAAGAAGCGAGTGCGGCAGTTGCGACAGCGATAGGGCTTGAAGCCGAGCGTGCGCACGAGGCTATCGAAGAGGTGCCGCGAGTGCGAACGACGCACGTCGCTGTGACCACACGAGGTGCAATTCAGATGGCTCTGCTCCGTAGCTGGGCCGGGTGCTTCCGAGGTTGCTCGCGGGGTGCTGCTTTGCGTCACCCAGCAAGTATTGAGCAGGCACTGGTTGCCGCAAGCAATATCGCAACGAGTGATTCGGCGCAGAATTGCCACATCACTCCGAAGGGTGGTGGCCTTGGGGCTGTCATGCCTCCTTTCAATGTGAAGGTCCTCCAGCGTTCGGAAATACACCCACCGCAGGTGCAGCACTGGTAGCGGGCGATGCATTCGTTGGCGTTATCTCGCCCGTCGTTGGTGGTGCTGCGGTTGGTGGTGCTGCGGTTGGTGGTGCTGCGGTTGGTGGCGGGACAGCGCTCGGCGGGGCCGCAGGTGGGGGCGGCGACGCCGTTTGAAGTGCAGGCACGGTTGGGGACGGCGCAACGGGGAGTGAACCTGCTTGGTGCAAGGTGAGCTCGACCGTTTGCACGGACCGCGTGCAATCACCCGGATGCTCGACGTTGATCGTGGTCGTCGCGTCGGAAGCTCCCGGAAGGGAGGCCTGCAGTGTCCAACGCCCGTCGGTCAGTGAGGCGTAGTAGCAGGAAGTCAGTTCGAACTGACTCTTGCCTTTTCTGGCGGTCACCGTCGCATCGCACGTTTTGCGACCTGCGGCATCGAGCACGGTCACGTCGACATAGTCGTAGCAACGGGAGGTGAGAACGCCGAGCGTGACGACTCCGACCACCGCAATTCCTCCCGCAATCGGCGTGCACGCCGTCAACCCTGCCGTGAGCAGTGCGCCTACGAATACGTGCCTTGCCAGCCCCCAGAGTCCCCTTTTGTCGCTCCACATGGTTTCGTTGGCCCGCCTATAGCATTTGCATCTGCCAAAGCTCAGTTTGAGAAGTCAGATCCGTCGATTGCCTCGCGGCGAGACTGCGAAAGGGTGAGGGGTCGCCCGGTGAAGCGTCAGAATACCGAGACCGCGCAGCACAAATGCCTCGCTTTTTTGGCCGGACTTCTAGCTTCTGATAGCCCCGATGTGATGGCTGGCGAGAGTGTTGCTCTGCCCGGTATGGGACTTGCTGGAGCCTGGGCATGAATGGGCGTTTCAAGTCCGAAGTCAGCGCGCGCCTCGCCGCAGGGTTAGTCGCTCTTTCCGTGCTGCTCGCGAGCGCCGTTGCCCCGGCCGCAGAGCTGCCCGTTTCTCTCGGTGCGATCGGTGTAGGTAAGGCAAAGCCGGAAGTGGAACGGGAGCTTCGTTCTCTGCTCCGCGCAGAGCTTGCGTCGGCCGAGTTTTCTCGAGTCAGAACCAACGAACGCTACGCAATTTCCGCGACGCTCGTTCGGTTGGACAGCGTTCAATCCGCGGCGTCAGCGCGCGCGACCTGCGTGGTTTCCGTGGCGATCTTGCGTGAAGGTTCGACCTTGCATGCGCTGATCAATGGCCGTGCAACCGCCGAAGAAGACAGCGTACCTGCGGCAAGACGCGACGCGCTCCGCGCCGCGGTGCACAGCGCCATGGTGCGGGTGCCGAAAGCGCTGCGCTAAAGTCAGCCCCGAATTCCAGTCGCGCGGCACGCGCGGCCCGGCCCGACAAAGCGATTCCCATATTGTAAGGCGCTGTAAACGTGTACGGGGGTGGCGAAAAATAGCTCGCCCCCAAGGCTGTCCAGTGGACGGATACGACGGTTTTCCGGTACGTTACGAGATCTCACAATTGGCCGATCTGATGAATCGTGAGATCGCGATCGCGTTTGCCTCGGAAATCCCCAGCAGTTGTGAGCGCACTGAAGTTTCGAAGACGAGAACCGACCCACGAATGCACTGCGCTTGGACACAAATTACTGATTCACGGGAAGGGTTGGGCGAAGCGTGAAACGCCGAACGTGCCGAAGAAAGCGAGCAGCATGAGGGACAATGCGAGGCTTGGAGAATATGGTAAATATCGGGGGTTCCGGCCCAGGAGCCTTGATTTTCGGACGGCGATAAGGTAGGCATTTAAGGCTCCTTGTCGCATATTTGCTTACCGGATTTGCGTGCGTCTGGGGAACGTGAACGAACACGCATCGACCTTGTTTAGCCCTACTACTTGAGACCGAACCTCGTGCAAGCCGCCACTGGCAGCATCATCGCGGACCGCTACTGCCTGCTTCGAAAGTTGGGGGCAGGTGGCATGGGTTCGGTTTGGCTCGCGCACGATCAATCGCTCGATAGTCAGTGTGCCGTCAAACTCGTCGATCCGGAGAAGGCGGCCGATGAAGAGGTGCGCATTCGTTTCGAGCGGGAGGCGAAAGCGGCCGCTCAAATCCGCGGCGCCAACGTGGTCGATATCTTCGATCACGGGATCTGGGACGACACGCCGTTCATCGTGATGGAATACCTCGAGGGCGAAGACCTCGGTGCACGCTTGGAGCGTGTGGGGGCGCTCGACGCCGAACAGACGTATCAAATCGTCAGTCAGGTCGCCCGTGCGTTGGTGCGCGCTCACGCTGCTGGCATCGTGCATCGCGATCTCAAACCCGAGAACATCTTTCTCGTGCCCGGGGATGATCAAGAAGTCGCGAAGGTGCTGGACTTCGGCATTGCAAAGCACGAGCAATATTCGCTCGCAGGGAAGACGACCAAAACCGGGTCGTTCATGGGCACTCCGTATTACATGAGCCCGGAACAAGCGCGCGGTCGAGCCATCGACTGGCGCTCCGATCTTTGGGCCCTCGGGGTGATTGCGTATCAGTGCCTCAATGGTCGGCCGCCCTTCGAGAGCGAAGCGCTCGGCGAGCTGATGGGCATGATCATTTACGATCCGATTCCGCCCATCAACACGAGTGTGCCAGAGCTTCCCGACGCGCTCGAGCTTTGGTGGCAACGCGCTGTGGCGCGTGATCGCGAGCAGCGCTTTCAATCCGCCAAAGAGCTTTCGGATTCGTTCGGTGAGGCAATCGAGACCTCGAAGCAGATGCTCGTGCCGAGTATCGCGCCTCGCGCAGCCTTACCGAGCTTCAGCGACTTCGACGTGCTGCGGAGTCTGTCCCAGCGCTCTCCACCAATCCCGTCCGCGGATCAGAGTGGGCGCTTCGGTTCACCCGCCCTATTGAGCCGAATCGAAACGGACGAGGGGACTGGCGCGCCCGTCACGCGGACCCGCGGTTCGGTTTTGCCTGAGCTCTCCTCTCTGCCGCGGAAACAGCGCCTGATTGTGTTGTCGGTGGGCGGCGCATTGCTGGCAGTGCTAGGGTTCTTGGTGATCGCGAGTCTCCGTAGCCCCCCCCCTGTGTCGGTTGCCGCGACCCGGCCCTCGGCAACATCACCCGCCATCGTGGTAACGCCCGTTCCCTCGACCACCAAGTTGCAACCTCCACCGATCATTCTCGATCCGTCCTCGCTCCCTCTCGAGGAAGAAAAGAAGAAGAAGCCTGGAGTCGGTGCGGCCCCCGTTGCCCCCGCGGCGCGCCCCGCAGGCGGTCCCCGCGATTACGGTATCTGAGCGAGGTCGATGACACGCAAGCTTTCGTTTTGGTCGGGTCTCGGCATTGGTTTGCTCTGGGCGGGGACGACCTGGGCCGAGCCCAGCGCCGCGGATCGCGCGACGGCTCGGGCG
>Ga0164307_10000199_pt1 | contig 27594 bp, 24 predicted proteins | sample Whisoiple_243_MG_FD_110214 | JGI IMG/M metagenome (GOLD analysis project Ga0164307, IMG submission 110214) | Soil microbial communities amended with fresh organic matter from upstate New York, USA - Whitman soil sample_243_MG | ecosystem: Environmental > Terrestrial > Soil > Unclassified >...
CTGCCGCGAGTCGGCCGCGGCTGGGCGCTTTCTTGGCTGAATTCCTGGCGCGCACACAGATTCCGTTTTTCACCACTCAGATGGGCAAGGGCGTGGTGGCCGGCACACCGTCGGGGCAGTCGGTGGATCTATGGATGGGCACCGCTGCGTTGTCGGAGCGGGACTATGTGCATGAGGCCATCGACCGCGCCGACTTGATTCTGGCCATTGGTCACGACACGGTCGAGAAGCCACCGTTCTTGATGGGGCCGGGCGGTCCAACGGTGATTCACGTGGGATACACAGCCGCCAACGTGGAGGAGGTCTATTTTCCGCACGCGTCGATCGTCGGTGACATCGGCCCGAGTCTGATGGTGCTTGCCGACCGGCTCGAGGGTCGGCTGCCAAACGGATCGGCGCTGCTGCCGCTGCGCGATGACATCCTGCGGCAGGTCATGGAGGGATCGGACGAGGCCCGCTTCCCCCTGGTGCCGCAGCGCATCGTGGCCGATGTCCGCAGGGTCATGCCGCCGGACGGAATTGTGGCGCTGGACAACGGCATCTACAAGATCTGGTTTGCGCGCAATTACCGCACCCCCGTGTCGAATACGTTGCTGCTGGACAATGCGTTGGCCACCATGGGTGCCGGCCTGCCGTCGGCGATGATGGCTGCGATCTGTTACCCGGGCCGACGGGTGCTCGCGGTGTGTGGCGACGGCGGCTTCATGATGAATTCGCAGGAGCTCGAGACGGCGGTCCGCCTCGGGCTGAACCTCGTGGTGCTGATTCTTCAGGATGACGCCTACGGCATGATCCGGTGGAAGCAAGCGGTCGAGAAGTTCGCCGACTTCGGCATGACATTTGGCAATCCGGATTTCGTGTCTTATGCGCAGGCCTACGGCGCGCAGGGATCCCTGGTGCAGGCCACTGCGGATCTTGTTCCCTTCCTGCAGTCGGCGTTTGAGCACGGCGGGCTGCATGTGGTGGTCGTGCCGGTCGACTATTCGGAAAACACAAGGGTTCTCGTCGACCAACTTCAGTACCGCGTTTCCGCGCCCTCGGAGGTGTTGTAATTCATGGAGACTAAAGCGGCGGTGTTGGACGCCATGGGTGCCGAGTCACCGTATGCGGTGTCGAAACCGTTGTCGATCGAGACACTGCGGCTGGATGGTCCCGGACCGGGCGAGGTGCTGGTGCGGGTCAAGGCGGCCGGGCTGTGCCACTCGGACCTGTCGGTGATCAACGGTGATCGGCCCAGGCCCATGCCGATGGCGCTGGGCCACGAGGCGGCCGGCATCGTCGAAGAGGTCGGGAGGTCGGCGGGCGGAGCCAGCGGTCCCGACCTCGCGCGCGGCGATCATGTGGTGTTTGTGTTCGTGCCGTCGTGCGGGCATTGCGAACCGTGTACCGAGGGCCGCCCTGCGTTGTGCGAGCCCGGCGCGGCGGCCAACGGCGCGGGCACCTTATTGTCCGGCGCGCGCCGGCTTCACCGGGACGGTGGTGCAGCGGTGAACCACCATTTGGGGGTGTCGGGGTTCTCCGAGTACGCGACGGTCTCGCGGCGCTCGCTGGTGAAGATCGATCCGGAGCTGCCGCTGGTGGAGGCGGCCTTGTTTGGCTGCGCGGTGCTGACTGGCGTCGGAGCGGTGATCAACACATCGCGGATGCCGGCCGGCTCGTCGGCGGCCGTGATCGGACTCGGGGGCGTCGGCTTGGCGGCACTGCTGGGTGCCGTGGCGGCCGGCGCCCGCACCATCGTGGCCATCGACCTGGCCGACGAAAGGCTGTCTTTCGCAAGAGAACTCGGTGCGACCGCGACCGTCAACGCGGCCGACCCTGACGCCGCCGCGCAGGTGATTGCAGCGACCGGCGGTGGTGTGGAGTACGCATTCGACTTGTCGGGATCGGTGCGGGCGCTCGACCTTGCTTACCGCATCACGCGGCGGGGCGGTACCACCGTGACGGCGGGCCTTCCCCCACCAACGGCAACCATGCCGCTGACCCCGGTCACCCTGGTGGCCGAGGAGCGCACCCTCAAGGGCAGCTACATCGGCACAGCGGTGCCCAACCGGGACATCCCCCGCTATATCCGGCTGTACCGGCGGGGCCTGCTCCCGGTCGACCGGCTGCTGACCGGAACGCTGGACCTCAAAGACATCAACGAGGGCTTCGATCGGCTTCATGACGGGCAGGCGATCCGCCAGGTGGTCGAACTATGAGGACGTCTCGATGACCAGCGACCCGTGGGAGGAGATGACCAGACGGTGGCGCGAAATGTATCAAGAGCATGCCTCGTTGGCACAGAAGAACTTCCTCGATGGCCAAGCGCAACTTGCCACGGCGCTGGCGGGCGGCGCGGTAGTTGATCCGGGGGAGTTGTGGCGCTCGTGGATGGCGTTCGGCGACTCCTTGTGGGGATCGCCTCTCGGTGGTGGCGGCGATGCCGCATCTGGCGCCGGGGCCATCGGCGCACTGCGCGAGTCGGTCTCGCTGTCGTTGGCCAGCGGCGGTGCGGTCAGCGAGGCCCTGAGGCGCATGGCCGAGGGACCACGTCTGGCGGACGTGGGTACGTCGCAGCGCTTGATCGCCAAGGTCATGAAGCTCTGGTTGTCGGTTCAAGACTCGGCCCGCACCTACGAAAGCGTGGTGTCCGGGGCCTGGGCCCAAGCCAACACCCGCTTCGTCGAACGCCTCTCCCAACGTTACGGGACCGGAACTGACATGCCAGACGCCAAAGAGTCCCTCAAGCTGTGGTTGGACGTCGCCAATCAAGTCCTGCTGGAAACCCATCGTTCGGAGAAGTTCCTCGACGCGCAGCGGCAATTGCTGCGCAGCGGAATGGATTTCATGCTTGCCGAGCGTGAATTCGTCGAAGCCTTGGTCGAGCCGGCCGGCCTGCCCACCCGGACCGAGATCGACGAGGTTCATCGCTCTATTCATGAGCTCAAACGGCGGGTGAAGACACTGGAGCGAGCCTCTGTCACAACATCTCTGGCCACAACATCCGAGTCCGGGTCCACAGATGTGCGACCTCGGACCACGAGCAAAGGAAAGGACCCGTGATGCCGACGTCGCTCCCCAACGCGACCAAACTCATGCGCGAGGCCGCGACGTTCAACACCAAAGTTGCCGCGGGCATGCAACGGCTCTCGACGATCACCGACGAGCATGTCGAGATCGCGACCACTCCCAAGGACGTGATCCTGCGCACGGAAAAAGTGTCTCTGTACCGTTATCGGCCACTGTCGGAGTCGCGAATCCGCACCCCTGTACTGATTGTCTACAGCCTCATTGGCCGGCATACCATGACCGATCTGCAGGAGGATCGATCCCTTGTGCGCAACCTGCTCAGCATGGGTGTTGACCTGTGGGTCGTGGACTGGGGTAATCCCAGTCGGGCCGATCGCTGGCTGAGCATCGACGATTATGTGTCGGGTTATGTCGATGACTGCGTGACCGCGATGCTCGACCACACGGGAGCCGGGAAGGTGAATCTACTCGGCATCTGTGAGGGTGGCGTGTTCACACTGGCCTACGCCGCCCTGGAGCCCGCACGCGTGAACACCCTTGTGCTGCTGATCACCCCGCTAGACTTTCACGCCGACCAAAACGACGAGGAGCTGGACAAGGGGTTCATCAATGTGTGGACCCGAAGCCTCACCAAAGACGACGTCGACCGCATGATCGAGGTGTGGGGCGTACTGCCCGGCGAGTTCATGGGTGCCATTTTCTCGATGCTCACCCCGGTTCGATCAGCGACCAAGTACAACCTCGACCTGCTCGACGTCGTCGACGACGAGCGGAAACTGTTGAACTTTCTCCGGATGGAAAAATGGCTCGCGGATCGCCCGCATCATCCCGGTGAGGCAGCAAAAGAATGGCTCAAGGACCTCTACCAGGACAACAAGCTCATCAACAACACCTGGCAACTCGGCGGGCGCGACGTCGACCTCACCCGCGTTACGATGCCGGTACTCAACATCTTCGCGCTCGACGACCACATCATCCCGCCGGCGACCTCCCGAGTCCTCGACGGCAAACTCGGCACAAATGACTACACCGAGATGAGCCTCCCGGGAGGCCACATCGGTCTGTTCGTCTCCGCGAAATCCCAGGGCATCGTCGGGAACAGCATTGTCGACTGGCTGGCCGGCCGCGACGCGTAACGCGTTCCCGGACAGCGGCAACCGACGAACTCGTCAAAAATTCGGGCCCAACCATCTGAGTAAAGGAGCACCAAATGGCTAGCAGCAAGTCTTTCCCGCAGTTCGACACGGCCAGCGTCGAAGACACCGTCAAACGGATCCAAGAGATGAACGAACGCATGATCGAGTCTTCCAAGAGCGCCGGGCGAGTCGCCTTGGACGCCTACGAGAAGGCCCTGCAAAGCATGCTCGACTTCCAGGAAAAGGTCGCTGGCGCAAGCCAACTCGACTGGGTGTCCGCGCTGGCGGCCACCCACGCACAATTCATCCAAGACGTCAGCGCCGCCTATATCAAAGCCACCCGCGAAACCCTCAAATAAGGATTTCCGGGACACCGAGCCGTCGCACATTGCCACGCTGGCAGGAAGAAGACAACCGATGACTTCTCACAACATTCTCACCAGCCCGGCGCCACCGGAATCGGTGCTCGAACACATCAAACCGGGCGCGGACGTCATCATGCCCAACGCGAACGGAGAAGCCGTCAAGCTGGTCGACACCCTGGAGGAGCACGCCGAGCAATTGCAGGACGTTCGAATCCACCAGATGCACGCCCTGCGTGAGCGGCGCTACATCAACGGCGAATTCGGCGACCATTTGCGCCATGTGTCCTACTTCCTGGCCCCAGCGACCCGCAAGGCCTACCTTGCCGGCAACTGCGACCTGATGCCCAACCACTTCAGCGAGGTGCCCGACCTGCTCCGGCGCTTCACCAAATGCTCACTGGTGATCGCCGCCGCATCGCCGCCGAACAGACACGGCTACTTCTCCCTGGGCACCAACTGCGACTACACGGCATCCCTCGTCGGCAGGGCGCCGTTCTTTTTGGAGTCCAACCAGCAGATGCCGCGAACGTTCGGCGGAAATCAGGTGCACATCAGCCAGGTGGTGGGATGGGCCGAGGTCGACTACCCGTTGGTCGAAGCCCATGCGGTGGTGCCGACCGACAAAGACCAGGCCATCGCCGCATTGGTCGCCGAACGGATCCCCGACGGCGCCACCATTCAAGCCGGGATCGGTGGCATGCCCAACGCGCTGCTCGCAATGCTCAAGGGGCACAAAGACCTCGGCGTGCACACCGAGCTGCTGTCGGACGGCGTAATCGACCTGGTCGAGTCCGGCGTCGTCACCGGTATACACAAGACGTTCCGCCGCGGAAAGATCGTCACCACGCTCGCGCTGGGCTCGCAGCGACTCTACGAGTTCCTCCACGAGAACTCCGCGGTCGACTTCGCCCCGGTGGACTGGGTCAACGACCCCAGGGTCATCGCCAGGGAGCCGCACTTCGTGGCCATCAACGCCACCACCGAAGTCGACTTCTTCGGGCAGTGCGCGTCGGAAACAGTTGCCGGACACTACTTCTCGTCCAGCGGGGGGCAATACGACTTCTCCCGCGGCGCGATGTACTCCGAAAACGGACAGGGTTTCATCGTCTTGCAATCCACCACCCGCGACGGCTCGAAATCGAAGATCCGACCCACCCTGACCCCCGGATCCGTCGTCACCACGTCAAAGAACACCGTCGACAAGGTCGTGACCGAATACGGAGTGGCCGAGATGCGCGGAAAGACGCTGCGCGAGCGCACCCGGGCGCTGATCGCCGTCGCCGACCCGAAGTTCCAAGACGAGTTAACCCAAGCCGCCCGCAGCATGGCCCTGATCTGACGGAGGCCCCACCTCATGAACACCGCCACCACACAGGCCTTCATCCGGACCGGCGCCGATTACATCGACAGCCTGCGCGGGCGGGATCTCACGGTCTACCTGTTCGGAGAGAAAGTCACCGAGCCGGTGGATCATCCGATCATCCGGCCGTCGATCAACGCCGTGGCCGCGACCTACGATCTCGCGCAAACCCATCCGGAGCTGGCCACGGTGATCTCACCTTTCACCGGTGAACCGGTCAGCCGATTTCTTTCCATCTGCGCGAGTGCACAAGACCTCGTCAATCAGAACAAGATGCAACGCAGGCTCGGCCAGTTGACCGGAACGTGCTTTCAGCGCTGCGTCGGGATGGACGCCTTCAATGCGCTGTACTCGGTGACGTTTGAGATCGACGAGGCGTGCGGCACTGTGTACCACGACCGGCTACGCGCGTTCCTCACCGAGATGCACCGCGGCAATCTCGTGGTGGGTGGAGCGATGACCGACACCAAGGGGGACCGGTCCCTGGCCCCCCACCAGCAGGCCGATCCTGACATGTTCGTCCGCGTGACCCGCCGCAGCGCCGACGGGATCTGGATCAGCGGCGCCAAGGCCCACCAAACCGGTTGCCTGAACTCGCATTGGCTGATCGTCATGCCCACCATGCGAATGTCTCCAGAGGACAGCGATTACGCCATCGTGGGTGCCGTACCCGTGGACGCCCCCGGAATCACCTATGTCTACGGCCGCCAATCATGCGATACCCGCAGCGCCGAGAACGGCACGTTGGACGCCGGCAACGCCCGCTATTCCGGCCAGGAAGCGATGGTGATCTTGCAGGACGTCTTCATCCCCAACCGGTATATCTTCATGGACGGCCAGACCGCCTTCGCCGGGATGCTGGTCGAGCGCTTCACGACGTATCACCGGCGCAGCTACGTCTGCAAGACCGGTGTGGGAGATGTTCTCATCGGTGCGGCCGCCCAGGTGGCGGAGTACAACGGCACCGACCGTGCGTCGCACATCAAGGACAAGCTGGTGGAAATGACGCACCTGAACGAAACCATTTACGGCACCGGGATTGCGTCCAGTTACCAAGGGCGGCCGACCCGCTCCGGAGCCTACATCTGCGACGACATGCTGGCCAACGTCTGCAAGCACCACGTCACGAAACTGCCCTACGAGTTGGGAAGGCTTGCACAGGATCTCGCTGGCGGGCTGGTGGCGACGATGCCGTCGGAAATCGACCTCAACCACCCGCAGATCGGCGCGCTGCTGCGCAAGTATCTACGGGGCCGAGCGGACGCGCCGACCGAGGCTCGGCTGCGCATCATCCGGCTGATCGAGAACATGACGTTGGGGCGCAACGCGGTTGGTTACCTGACCGAATCTCTGCATGGAGCGGGCTCGCCACAGGCGCAGCGGGTCCAGATCGCGCGGGCCATGCAATTGGAGTACCGCAAGCGTCTCGCGAGGATCCTCGCGGGAATCGACGAGGTCGAGGATTCTGGCGCATTGGCCGACGAGCTGACTGACTACTTCGCCGAGGTATTCCGCCCGCAGGAAGTGAGCTCTCGCTCGTCGAACGGCGTGCAGGTTGCGGGTGACGCGTGAGAGTTGGCAGCGGCAGCCAGGCAGCAATCGCGTCCGACGGCACGCGGTTGTTCGTGACTGAGCGCGGCGATGGCGACGACGTGCTCTTCATCTCGGGACTGGGGTACGCCACCTGGTGTTGGCGCTACCAGGCCGGACCCATCTCGCAGGTCGCCCGGGTGCTGCTGATGGACAACAGAGGCGCGGGCCGCTCGGACAAGCCGCCCGGTCCGTATTCCATTGCGCAGATGGCCGATGATGCCTACGAGGTACTCCGCCAGCGGGCGGCCGGGCCGGCCCATGTGGTGGGTGCCTCGATGGGTGGTTACATCGCTCTGACCCTGGCATTGCGCCATCCCGACGCTGTTCAATCGCTCGTTCTGCTCGCCACCAGCAGCGGCGGTCACGGCTCGGTTGCGGTACCGGCAGACACGCAGCGAGCCTGGGCAGCCGCGGTGCCGCTGGGTTCGGCCGGGTTCGCGCGGGCGACCATGCCGCTGTCGTTCGCCCCGGGTTGGGCAGAACATCATCCGACGGTGTTTGAGGAACTGCTGGCCCTGCGAACGCGCGCCAGCACGCCGACCGAGTGCTGGCGGTCGCAGTACGAGGCCTGCAGTACCTATCTGCGTCGTGGGCTGCCGCTCGGACCGATAATGCAGCCGGCCGTGATCGTGCACGGTACCGCGGACCGCGTGGTGCCCTACGAAAACGCCGCTCATCTCGCGTGCAGACTGCCGCAGGCGCGGGTCGTCACGCTTAACGGTGCCGGCCACCTGTGCTGGATTGAGCAGGCGGAGATCGTCAACGACATCATTCGAACCGCGTTGAGCGGCAATACCAGATAGTACCGATCCGGAAGACCGCGCCGTGCTTCGCATATCCGACTCTCTAGGGATGGCACATCATGGATCTGCTTGAATTTCAGGCTAGGGACTTATTCGCCAAACACGGCGTGGCCGTGCTCGACGCTGGACTTGCCGAGACACCCGCGCAGGCCAAGGAGGTCGCCGTGCGACTCGGCGGGGGCCGCATCGTTGTCAAAGCCCAGGTGAAAACCGGAGGACGCGGCAAAGCCGGCGGAGTGAAACTGGCCGAGAACCCCGACGAAGCGGCAGATAAGGCCGCGCAGATATTGGGGCTGAATATCAAGGGCCACATCGTTGACCGGGTGATGGTGGCCTCGGCTGCCGATGTCGTCGACGAGTACTACTTCTCGATACTCCTCGACCGGGCAAACCGTGCGTACCTGGCCATGGCGTCCGTGCACGGCGGCATGGACATCGAGGAGGTCGCTGCCACCAAGCCCCAGGCGCTGGCCAAGCTGCCAATCGACGCGCTTGTCGGCATCGACGCTGCCAAGGCAGGCGAGATCGCCGACGCCGCAACCTTTCCCGACGACGTCCGCGACCAAGTCGCCACGATGATCGAGCAGCTCTGGGCGGTCTTCGTCGCCGAGGACGCGACGTTGGTGGAGGTAAATCCCCTGGTGAAGACCGCCGACGGGCGCGTGCTGGCGCTTGACGCAAAGGTGACGCTCGACGCCAACGCGGCGTTTCGCCATCCCGAGCATGGCGGGCTGGACGATATTGCGGCCGCCGAACCACTCGAGGCCAAAGCAAAGGCCAAGGATCTGAGTTACGTGAAGCTCGACGGCCAGGTCGGCGTGATCGGCAATGGCGCGGGTCTGGTCATGTCGACCCTGGACGTGGTGGCATACGCCGGGGAAGAGTTCGGCGGTGTCACACCGGCGAATTTCCTGGACATCGGTGGCGGCGCCTCCGCCCAGGTCATGGCCGACGGGCTGGACATCATCCTGAACGACCCAGCGGTGAGAAGCATTTTCGTCAATGTGTTCGGCGGGATCACCGCGTGTGACGAAGTGGCCAGCGGCATCGTGGCGGCCATCGAGATGCTCAAAGACCGAGGCGAGTCGATCAACAAGCCGCTCGTCGTGCGCCTCGACGGCAACAACGCCGCCGAAGGACGACGGATCCTCGACGACGCCGAGCACGATCTCGTGGAGCTGGTCGACACCATGGACGGCGGTGCCCGCCGGGCCGCCCAGCTGGCAGCGGTCGAGTTCACGGGGGCCTGAGCGATGTCGATCTTCCTCAACGCCAACAGCAGGGTCCTCGTGCAGGGCATCACGGGCTCGGAGGGCACCAGGCACACCCGGCGGATGGTCGGCTCCGGGACGAACATCGTGGCCGGCGTGACGCCCGGCAAGGATGGACAGGACGTGGACGGCATCCCGGTCTTCTCGACCGTCGCCGAAGCCACCAAAGCGATCGGTGCCGACGTATCGGTGGTGTTCGTACCACCCCGGTTTACCAAGGGCGCGGTCTACGAGGCGGTCGACGCAGGGATATCGCTGGTGGTGGTGATCACCGAGGGCGTGCCAGTGCACGACACCGCCCAATTCGTCGGGTACGCAGTCAATTCCGGGGCGACTCGCGTCATCGGGCCGAACTGCCCCGGCCTGATCAGCCCGGGCCAATCCAACGCGGGCATCATTCCGGCCGATGTCACCACCCTGGGCACAATCGGGCTCGTCTCGAAGTCCGGCACGCTGACCTATCAGATGATGTACGAGCTTCGTGACATCGGGTTTTCGTCCTGCGTCGGAATAGGAGGCGACCCGGTTGTCGGCACCACCCACGTCGACTGCCTGCAAGCGTTTCAAGACGATCCGCAGACCGAGGCGATCGTGATGATCGGCGAGATCGGCGGGGACGCCGAAGAACGGGCCGCGCGCTATATCGAAGAGAATGTCACAAAGCCGGTGATCGGTTACGTCGCCGGGTTCACCGCTCCCCAAGGCAAAACGATGGGACACGCGGGCGCCATCGTCTCAGGGTCAGCCGGCACGGCCTCGGCGAAAAAGGACGCACTCGAGACAGCCGGTGTCAAAGTCGGCAGGACACCATCCGAGACCGCTTCGCTGATGCGCGCGGTGCTGACCGCGGGCTGAACGCGCGACATCGTCTCCGTCTGGTCGGTACACAGTGCTCCAGCGAGCGCCGCCAGTGGCAATCGGATGATGTTGAACGAGAAAGGAAATCACACATGACCCTGGAGATCAACCTGCTCGACCTCGGCGATATCGAACTCGAATCGAGCTACCTGGTCCTCGGCCGAGGCTGCGGCACGGTAAAGCGGATCCCCGTCTACGGCTACTTGATCCTTGGCGGCGATGCCCCCGTGGTCGTCGACACCGGCTACCGGGACAACGCGATCATGGAAACCCTAGGTATGCACGGCTTTCAGGAGCACGACAACCTGATCGAGAATCAGCTCGCCAAATACGGCGTCAAGCCTAGCGACGTCCGCTACGTCTGCCACACACACCTACACATCGACCATGCCGGCGCCACCGACAAGTTCCCGATGAACACGACCGCTGTGGTGAACCGCAAGGAGATGGAGTCGTCGGTGTCAGGCATCATGCACCCCCAATACACCAAGCCCGATGTGCAGCACTTTGTCGATCGCCTGCACACGCCCAGCGCCTTGCAATTCGAGGACCTCGAACTGACTGGAGAGGTCGAGCTCATCCCGGGTGTCACGATGGAATCGGCCAACGCCCACACCGAGGGCTCGATGAACATCCATGTCGAGACAGTCGAGGGGCGCGCCACCATCTGCGGCGACGTCATCTACGACCTCACCGACCAGGTCATCAGTCCGCACCAGCAGATCCACCACAACGAACCGCAGGTGACCGGCAACCACTCCAATTCCAAGCGGTCCGAAAAGGCGGCCATCAAGAAGCTGCTCAGCAACTCGAAGTTCTTGCTGATGGGACACGACAAACCGGCGAAGATCGAGAACCGCACCGTGATCGCCCGCCTAGACATGCAGGTGCCCGCGCCGGTGGTCGAAAGCCTACCGCCACGCCGCTGGCTCCCCGCGTCCTAACGCAAAGGAAACATCCAGGAGGCAGGGGATCACGTGATCGAAGTCTCGCACCTCAGCCAAACACCGCGGCAAGCACGGGTTGATCGCAGACCCACGTTGCGTACAGTCACCGCCACTGAGCCTGGCCCCGTTGCTCGTTCACAATGTCGGTGGGATCGTTGCTGCCGTCGCCTTCGCGCCGTTCAGGGTCACCTTGTGGTACTGGGATCAGGATTGAACCGGCCTCTGGGTGATGTCTCATCAGTCGCAGTCTCAAGTCGCATCGGGCGTCAATCGCACAAGTCACCATTGACCGCTGGCCCTGGGCCGGCGCTCGGTGTCTCGCCTATTGGTTATTTGGTTGTACTGCAGCAGTTTTGGTCATATCGCGACGGCCTAGGTGAGTGCCGGTGCTATCTGTTCGCCGCCACTGCGACTTGGAATGCTCCGACGTTGGGTGGAGTCTGTTAGCCGCCTGTCGGGCAGGTCTGTCAACCGCGAATTGGTCTGTGTGTGAGCGGATCGTACGCAGTTTCGCGCTGCGGTGCGGCGGACCGCTTGCTCGCGGCTCACGGTCCATTACCGAGAGATAGGGTCGCGCTGCAGGCACGATCTGGAGCAGCGCTCTGTCGTGACGCTGGTCAGACGCTAATGATCGCCAAGATTCGCCTTAAATATCGCATGCCGCGCGATGGTGCGGAACCACTCCGCGGTGCGAGAGTTTAGGTATGCCCGGCCGGGGCACCTGCGGTGCACCGCAGGCTATCTCGACCTAGCGGCTCTGGTCGACGTGGGGGGCGGGGCCGGTGGTGCCGCGATCTTCACGAATGCGATTGGGGTGCCGGCTTGCAGCGCGACAGGAGTGGCCATGGGTTCACGGAAACACCTGAATGGTCTGAGCGGGTATGACGCAGCGCCGTCCGGCCGCTTGGTTACGAACATTGCCGGCGATCACGCCGCCGCACCTGTTGAGGCTACGTGCCCGACCGATATGCCAGACCACGACACCACGCCCTTCGTCTGCGACAGCTAGCCGAGAAGGAGTATGTATCATGGCCAGACCTCCGCCGCAGTCGACCCTGCTGTCGCGCCGGACGAGGAATGGCGGTCCATCGAAGCTTCGGGCCTTTTCCCGACTGGCTACCGCACAATCCCCCGGGCCGGGGCGGCGAACATGTCATGTTGGGGGCCTTCGTAACCGGCGACGGGTACGCCCCAATGGATCCCAACGGATACGGCATCGAGTGCATCGCCGGCTGCAGGAAGCCGTAGGCGATCTTGCTGGCTTACTTACTGGTGAATGAATATCTATCCACACACTGCGCGTCGTCGAGGCATCTGATGTCACGATTGCTCGCGCGCACTGTGCCAGCCATGAGCAAAGAAAGGCACGGTTGACGTCCATCATGAAACAAGTCGAAAGCTTGCGCACCATAGCACCGCCTCAAAAGCGCACGCCAGTTGAGCGTCGGATGCCCAAGTTCTCCGAGCTGCGTGAGCTGCTTCAATTCCGGTCTCCGACACTCGACCCCGTTACACGCAGGCTCGAAGGAGCGTTGAGCATCGACGAGCTTCGCCGAATCGCATCCCAGAAGACCCCCCGAGCCGTGTTCCACTACGTCGATGGCGGGTCTGACGCTGAAACGACAGTCGAACGTAACCGAAAGGCGTTCGCGGACTTGGTCTTTGTTCCCGAGGCGCTGAACTCGGTGGCAGACCCGGACCTGACGACCGAGTTGATCGGAAAGCGAATTTCGTTGCCGTTGGTGTTCGCCCCCACGGGGTACACACGAATGATGCACCACGAAGGCGAAATCGCGGTGTCGCGGGTCGCGGCGCGAAACGGATTTCCTTACGCCCTGTCAACCGTCGGAACGTCGACCGTTGAAGACATCCGCGTCGCCGCTCCGGATGGTGATAACTGGTTTCAGCTATATCTGACCAACAATATGGCGCTCAATGAGGAACTCATCGACCGTGCGTTGGCCGCCGAGTTCAGCACCGTCATCCTCACCGTGGACACGGCGGTGGCCGGCCATCACCTCAAGGACATCCATAACGGGCTGACGATCCCACCGGCCCTGACCGCCAAGACATTTCTGGACATGTCGCGCCATCCGTACTGGTGGATCAACAAGCTGACGACTCCGGCGATTGGATTTGCCTCCCTCCAAAGCCTTGCCGGGGCGGCGTTGAACGCGGTTGACGTTCCCGGCACCGTATTCGAGCCGAGTTTGAATTACGAGCATCTCGACTGGCTTCGCCAGCGTTGGCCACACCGCTTGCTTGTCAAGGGGATTTTGAACCCGTTGGATGCCAAGAAGGTGGTATCGATGGGGGCCGACGGGGTGGTGGTGTCGAATCATGGCGGACGGCAATTGGATCGAACGCCGGCCACCCTCGACGTGCTTCCCGACGTGCGGGCCGCCGTCGGTGCAGATTCCACCGTGCTCATCGATGGCGGCATCACCCATGGACAAGACATCATCGCGGCCCTTGCTTTGGGCGCCGACGCGGTCATGGTCGGTCGGGCGTACCTCTACGGCCTGATGGCCGGTGGCGAGCGCGGTGTCGAGCGGGTGGTTGAGCTGCTGCGTGATGACTACCGTCGCGGTCTACAGCTGTTGGGGCTCAACGCCACTTCCAAGATTGCTCGGCACCACGTGCGTCTCCCGCCGGCCGTGACAGTCGACCAACAGGCGATCGGCCGACTCGTTCCGCCAGCTTCGGTGGGCTAGGTCCGCTGGGGCGGATCGGTGAGCACGTGGTGGACCACCGTCGCCGGCCGAGCTGCCTCGAGCACCGCCCCACGGCTTGAGCCCGCGGCGGCACCGGCTTCTCGGGAAGACGGGAGGGCAACAGATACGGAATGGCGGTCACGTTGGGGGGATTGACCTGCGCCACGTCCGTGAGGCATTATGTTCAATAACACAGACAATGTCTGATATATCGATCAAGGAATCCCATGGATCTAGCATTGGCAGCCCGTACCGCGCTTGTCTGCGCGTCGACGTCGGGCCTCGGCCTTGCCACCGCCCGGGCACTTGCCGAGGACGGGGCGACTGTCGTGGTCACCAGCCGCTCGGCTGAGCGAGCCAAGGAGGTGGCGGCGACTCTGCCCAAAGCGGTGGGCATCGGATGTGACCTGGTTAGCGAAGACGGCGCCGATGCGTTGATCGCCGCAGCGACCGATCACGTCGGCGGCATCGACATTTTGGTCCTCAACGGCCCGGGTCCAGCTCCGGGACTCGCTGCCGACACCGATATCGCGGGCATCGACGCCGCCGTCGCAACGCTGGTCAAGCCCCAGGTGCAACTTGTTCGATCGGTGCTTCCAAAGATGGGGTCGCAGCGGTGGGGTCGCATCCTGAGTATCAGCTCGACCAGTGTGGTAGCTCCATTGCCCAATCTGGCGTTGTCGAACTTGGGTCGCGCGGCGCTGACCGGATACCTGAAGACCCTCGCTACAGAGGTTGCTGCGCAGGGGATTACGGTCAATTCGCTCTTGCCGGGCCGGATCGCCACACCACGGGCCCGTCAGGTCGATGAGGCCGCAGCCGCCAAAGCCGGCCTCCCGGTCGCCGAGATCGAGCAGTCCTCGGCGAGTCAGATTCCCGCGGGCCGATACGGCGAGCCCGATGAGTTCGGCGCGGTGGCGGCCTTCCTCTGCAGCGCCCGCGCCTCCTACATCACCGGGACGGCCATCCGTTGCGACGGCGGAATGGTCCCCACGCTGTGAGAGCTCAGATCAACTCCCGACCACCAACTATCGAACGGAAACCGAGCATGACACAACGTGAACGCGATGGCGGCGCCGGCGAAACCGTCGACACCCGAGAAACGGTGCGGGTGGCCATAGCGGGGATGATCGGCAGCACCGTCGAGTGGTACGACTTCTACATTTACGGGACTGCTGCGGCTCTTGTCTTCGGCCACAAGTTCTTCCCGTCCTTCTCACCGGTCGCGGGTACTCTCGCCGCGTTCGGGACCTTCGCGGTCGGGTTCGTCGCTCGTCCACTTGGCGGAGTCATTTTCGGGCACTTCGGCGACCGGATCGGACGAAAGCGTGCGCTCATTCTCACGCTGTTCTTGATGGGTGCGGCGACCGTCGCAATCGGCTTGCTGCCGAGCTATGCAGTGATTGGGGTTTGGGCACCGCTTGCCCTGGTGACATTGCGCTTCCTGCAGGGATTCGCGGTCGGAGGCGAATGGGGTGGTGCGGTGACGATGGTCGTCGAATCCTCCCCCCCGAGCCGTCGAGGGTTCTTCGGCAGCATGCCGCAGATGGGCGTGCCCCTGGGCTTGGTGCTGTCCACCGCGATCTACTCGCTACTGACGCTGTTGCCGGAAGACGATTTCAACGACTGGGGCTGGCGTGTGCCGTTCCTGTTGAGCGCGGTCCTGATCATCGTCGGGCTTGTCATTCGCGCAAAGATCAATGAGACACCGACGTTCGCCAAGTTGAAAGAGGAGCACACCGAGTACAAGCTGCCCGTCAAGAAAGCCTTCCAGACTCGCTGGCGTGAGATCCTGCTGACGGTCGGGCTCTACGTGTCGGCCGGAATCCCGTTCTACATCGTCACGGTGTTCGTACTGTCCTACGGCTCAAAAGAGCTCGACATTCCAAGGGGCGTGTTGTTGACGGGCATGCTGGTCGCAGCGATTCTGGAGGCCATCACGGTGCCGTACTTCGGGGCGCTGTCGGACCGGCTCGGGCGCCGACCGGTGTTCATCACCGCCGCGGCATTCGCGCTGCTGTTGGGCTTCCCGTTCTTTTGGCTGTTGTCGACAGGATCAACCGGATTGATCTGGCTGGCGATCATCCTGGCGTTGGCATTAGCGCATGCGGGCATGTACGGACCAACGGCAGCGCTCTACGCCGAAATGTTCGACCCCGGTGTGCGCTACACGGGCACCTCCGTCGGGTATCAGCTCGGCGGTGTCGTGGCCGGTTTCGTTCCCCTCAGTGCGGGCGCGCTGGTGAGCGCCGCAGGCGGCGCCAGCTGGCCGATTGCCACGATCTGGGCTGTGGCGGCGGCCGTGGGTCTGTTGTCTGCGCTGATCGTCAGGGAAACCAGGGGGACCGACCTTCATGCGGGCGAACCAACGACGATGTCGGTGCGCGAGATGTTGCACCACGACGACAGGGCACCGGCCTGACCCGGCCGGTGACGCTGTGAAGCTGGGATGACCGCACCCACGAATACGTAGTGACTCCACCGCGTGTGGCTCATCTACAGATCAAAGTTTGACATATCGGATAGAGGAGGACTTGCGCCGTGACCCAGTTGCCCACCTCCACGGAGGCGCCCGCGCCAAATGTTCGGGTTGAGACTGTATTGGTAAATGCCGCTCGGGCATCAGCCGACTGGATGAGCACCACGCCGTCGTTTCGGGCGACGGTATTGAGGTTGATCGCCGACCGGCTTGACGAGCAGGTAGATCAACTTGTCGCCGTCGCTGGCGAAGAAACACACCTGACGGAGCAGCGGCTGCGGAACGAACTGATACGAACGACGTTTCAGTTACGATTCTTCGCTGACGTCATTATCGAGGGCAGCTACCTCGATGCCCGCGTTGATCACGCCGACCCGCAATGGGGGATGGGTCCGCGGCCCGATATCAGGCGCGTGCACGAGCCGATCGGTCCTGTCCTGGTGTTCAGCGCGAGCAACTTCCCCTTCGCGTTCAGTGTGGCCGGCGGCGACACGGCCTCGGCGCTGGCGGCGGGGTGCCCCGTCATCGTCAAAGCGCACTCGGGTCATCCACGGCTATCGGTGGAGACCGGCCTCGTCGTTACCCAGGCCATCCGCGACGCCGGTGCAGCGGACGGCATCTTCGCTGTCATCACTGGAACGGAGTCGGGGCGGATCGCGTTGCTTGACGGCCGTATCAAGGCCGGCTCTTTCACCGGGTCTATCCCGGGTGGACGTGCCCTTTTCGACCTCGCGACGTCTCGGCCGGACCCGATTCCGTTCTACGGGGAGTTGGGCAGTGTCAATCCGACATTCGTCACCCGCTCGGCGGCTGCCGAGCGAGGCGACGAAGTTCTCGCCGAGTTTGTCGCCTCGTTCACGCTGGGCGCGGGCCAGTTCTGCACCAAGCCGGGTGTTCTGTTTGTCCCCGTGGAATCCGGTCTCGTCGATCGACTCGCGGCGACGAGCCTGCCAGCCGCGGCGCCGTTGCTGAACGACCGCATTCAGTCCGGGTACGTGGCCACGCTCGCAGATCTACTGCAGCACGCCGACGTCGAGGCGTTAATCCTCGATGACGGCGCCCAAAAAGATCCTCCGACACCGACTCTCGCGCGGACATCCATTCACCAGGTCCTGGCCGATCCGGAGCACCTGATCACCGAAGTGTTCGGGCCCACCGCCCTTGTGGTCGAATACGACGACGAACGACAACTACTCGATGTGGCCCGAATCCTGGACGGGCAGCTCACCGCGACCATCCACGGCAACGACGACGACGTGATCGCACCCGAACTCATCCGGCTCCTCGCCGTCAAAGCAGGCCGGGTGCTGTGGAACCAATGGTCGACCGGAGTCAGCGTGACCCACGCCCAACAACACGGGGGGCCATATCCCGCCACCACCGCATCCTCATCGACATCCGTCGGCTCCGCCGCGATCTACCGCTTTGTCCGGCCGGTCGCATACCAGGGGTTCCCGGACCATCTGCTGCCGGCGGCGCTACAGAACGACAACCCGATGGGAATCCCGCGCAGAGTCGAGGGACGTTGGCAGCCTAAATGATTGAAAAGGGTTGGCGCCCCGGCGGTTCAGCGCCCACAGCTACCGGATGATTCGTTGGAGATGAGGAGCATGATGAAGGCAGCGGTTTTGCACCGGCCAAAAACGGCGTTGGTGATCGAGGATGTCGAGCTGGCACCGTTGCGTCCCGGTGACGTTCTTGTACGTGTTTTGGCGGCCGGGGTGTGTCACAGCGATCTTCACTATATGAATGGTGATCTGTCGGCCAAATTGCCTGCGGTCCTGGGCCACGAGGGTGCGGGTGTCGTGGAGGCGGTGGGGCCGGGCGTTGCCCGCGTGCAACCGGGCGATCGGGTAATCACGACCTGGCGGCCGCGGTGCGGCGATTGTGAGTTCTGTGTGAGTGGTCGCCCGGCGCTGTGTGAGCTCGGGCGGGTGCAGGCCTCGAGCGGTGGTCTGATCGACGGGATAACCCGGCTGAGGATGCGCGGTGAGGAGCTGTATCACCTGATGGGGGTGTCGTGCTTCGCCGAGCAGTGCGTGGTGTCAGAGCGCTCCCTGATCCGCGTCGACCCCGAGGTGGCACCCGAGATCGCCGCCATCACCGGGTGCGCGGTGGTGACCGGGGTGGGCGCGGCGTTCAATCACATGAAGGACAGCACGGGTGAGGCTGTGGTGGTCATCGGTGCCGGCGGGGTCGGTCTCAGCGCCATCATGGGGCTGAACCTGATCGGCGCTCATCCGGTGATCGCCGTGGACACGGTCGATGCTCGCCTTGAACGGGCCCGCACCGTGGGTGCCACGCACGTCATCAATCCCGCCACGGTGACCGATGTCGGCGCCGAGGTGGCCCGGATCAACGGTCGGGCGGCGAAGTGGGTGCTGGACGCCGTTGGCGCGGCGGGCACCCTGAGCCAGGCGGTCGAGATGGTCGGTGTCGGCGGCACGGTTGTCGCGGTCGGGTTGGGCAAGGTCGGCGCGACCTTCGACGTGGCCATCAATCCGCTTGTGCAGCAGGAGAAACGGATCATCGGGAGCTTGTATGGTTCGTCCAATATGCCGATCGAGATCCCCGAGATCTTACGGCTGCATAAGGCCGGCAAGCTTCCGCTGGAGCGCCTGATCGGGAGCCGGTACGAGCTGCCGCAGATCAACGAAGCCTATCGTGAGATGACCCAGGGAGCCATCGGGCGCGCGGTGATCACGATCGATGCCTCGGCGACCGATCACGACCTACTCAGCGCGCCCAGGCTAGCCGACATCTCCGCGGCTCCGGCGCGTACTAGCTCCACGTAGCGAGCCTTGTTGGCCTTGTTCCATCGAATCGTTGGCACCGAAATGCTCATTGCGGCCACGCATGTTCCGGAGCGGTCATATACCGGCGCGGCCACACATGCCACATCGGCATTCGATTCTCGGTTCTCCTCAGCCCACCCGCGTTTGCGCACGGTCGCGATCTCGGTGAAGAGCCGCTCTCGACTGTCGATGCTATTGGGTGTCATCGGCTGCAGCGCCGCGTCATTCGGAAACAACCCGTCGAGTTCGTCATCTGACAGGCCTGCAAGCGTCACCTTGCCGCCGGCAGTGCAACTCGCGGGGAGCCGGGTACCGACATGAGAAACCAGCCGTATGGTGTGGGTGCTATCGACGCGCACGATGTAGACCACATACCCGCCCTCGCGAATAACGATCTGCACGGTCTCACCGCACTCCGCAGCCACTTTGCGGGAGCTCTCTTGGCCGACGGACAGCAAGTCGACTCCGCGTTCGTAGGCCGCACCGAGGCGAAAGGCGTTCACCGCCAAGACATAACGGCTCGGGGGCTCAGAAACCGGCTGCAGGTATCCGCGATCGACCAGGGTGTTGACCAGCTCGTGCGCGGTGGCGCGGGGAAGGTCGAGCTTCTCGGTGATCTCGGGAACCCGCAGTCCGTCGTTCGGTTCGAGGAAGAGTTCGAGGATATCCAGGCCTCGGCGCAGGGCGGGAGCGGTGACACGACTCATAGCAATCCGTTTCTGGGCGCAGTGGCATTAGAGGGTCGACGCGACGCAGTCGACTACAACCATGGTATCGAACATCGTCCAATATATCAGACGTGACGCCGGGGAGTGGTGCCGCCCGACAGCACGTGACGAGGTAGATCGGAGTTCATCATTGTGTACTGAGCAGCCCGTCGTGACCACGGGCGACATCGCTGGAGTCGGGATTGGCGTGTGCGCCGCTGGTCTGGAGGACGCGCAGCGGCGGGGCTGTCCCGTGCCGGCCACGCAGACGGATCACGCCATGGATCTGGACACCGGCTATGCGGTGCAACTCCACAGGCAACACTTGGCGGTCGCGGCGGGAGAGCGGATCGCCGGATACAAGATTGGTCTGACCTCGACGTCGGCACAACTGAGTTTCTCGGCGATCGAACCGATCAGTGGGTATTTGTCCGCCACATCGGTGATCGGAACCGGTGAACCGGTGTGCCTTTCGGGGCTGATCGAACCCAAGCTGGAGGTCGAGCTCGCGTTCATCCTCGGCGAGGATCTCGATGGCCGTGCCACCGCCGCCGACGTGTGGCGGGCATCTGCCGAGGTCGCGCTGTCCTTCGAGATCGTCGACAGCCGCTGGCAAGGCGGAGTGCCCACTGTCGCGATGCTGGTCGCCGACAACTCCAACGCGGCGAGGGCCGTGATCGGACAGCGTGTGCCGATCTCGGCCGATCTTCGGCGTATCCAGGTCGACCTGGCGATCGGCGATATCAGGGTTGAGGGTCACGGAGAAAATGTGATGGGCGATCCCGCCCACGCGGTCGCCTGGCTTGCGATGCACCTCGACGGGCGCGGCCAACGGCTGATGGCCGATCACATCGTGTTGAGCGGGACCCTCACCGCGCCGGTTCCCGTCAAACCTGGCGACATCGCGGTGGCCGATTTCGGCCAGTTCGGACATCTGAGCACATCGTTCAGCGGTTGAACCCTGACCCGACCAACCCGCTCGGTAGCGCCGCTATCTTCACAATGAGCACGCAAACAATCACCGGGGCTATCTTCTTCAAGATCGTTGAACCGTGGCTTCAGCTGCTAGCGCCTGCGGCGGCCTCGAGAATGCACCGGGTGAACTGGTCCCGGATCCAGTCCCGTGCTCGTTCCTGTGGCCAGCCCAACCCGTTGACCGCGAACTGGATGCCGTTGTGGCCGCCAAAGTGGAACAGGGCGATGTCAGCGAAGTCGTCATCAGACAGGCGAGGGGTCAAAATCCCTAGCTGGCGTAACTTACGGGCATGTCCGAGCAGGGAGGCGCGATGCCGCGCGTCAGCCTCGGCCAGGCAAGCCGCCGCGTAGGTGTCGTGCGGTGCGGTGGTGATGATGATCTGAATGATGTCGCCGCACTCGCGGTACATACCCAGATATGCGTCCGCCAAGATTCGGAGGACTTCGTCACCCGTGCCGGCATTCTCGATTCGTTCGCGCGTTTCATCGACGAGTGGCCTGGTGGTCCAGATCTCCATCAGCGTTCGCAGTAGCCCGTGTTTGCCACCGCATTGCTGGTAGACCGTACCGGCCGAGACTCGGCCGGCCTTGGCGATGTCGTTGACCGTCGTCGCGAAATAGCCCTGCGTGGCAAAAAGCGTTCGTGCTGCGTCGACGACAGCGCTGCGCGTTTGTTCCGCGTACTCGTCCCGCCGGGTGCGGGGCGGCTCGGGCTGGGGCTCCTCGGTCGCCATGGATGGGTGAACGTCGTCCTTTCAAGCTGATAACCGGGCGAGAACTCGACCGGCGTATTCGTTGACAGCATAAACACTCATTGTAGTACAACTACACTTGATTATAGGATACTTCACTGACTAGAGTGTCACATCAGTGAGTGCTGTTCAAAAGGGGTAACAAAGATGCGCTACTACGTCCAGCTACTTTCTCAGGCCGACGTGATCTCGTGGTGCAGAACGCCTCTCGGCTGAAATCACCGCGTACTAACCAGCGGTCAACACTGCCGCTGCGCGGCAGGGCGTGGGAATTGGCTGCCATCGATGAGCACGTCGCACGAGTGCTGGGCGGGCAGGGGTCGGTGCTGCTGATCGAAGGGCCGCCGGGGATCGGCAAGACCCGTCTCCTCGCCGAAGTCGGCGCTTGCACCGTGTGCCATGGCGGTCGCAGCCTGTCGGCGACGGCGTTCGAAGACCAGCGCGCTGTGCCCTTCGCTCCGCTGTTCAGCGCGACGATAGGCGCCGATCCACCGGTAGGTGATGCTGAGGCGTTGCGCAGACTCGGTTCGACGGCCGATCTGCGCTACTGGGTGGTGCATGATTTGCAGTCCTCAATCGCCGACGCCGCCACGATCCAACCGTTGTCCATCGCCATCGACGATGTTCACCTCGCCGACGCGGGAACCGTTACAGCGGTCAGATTGTTGATGGCCGGCTTGGCGGACGCACCGGTCCTCTGGGCACTCGCCACCCGCACCGGTCCGGCCGGTGCGCCGATCCGCGATGCAATCGAGGCAGTCGCAAGCAGTGGCCCCGACCACGCCAGCCATCTTCAACTGTCGGCCGTCGACTCAGACGCGACGGCAGACATCGTGGGCGACGTGCTGCGCAGCATGGTCGACGACTCTCTACTGCATCTCGCTGCGCGAGCGGACGGGAATCCCTATCTGATCTTGGAGCTCTTGCGTGGGCTGCAGGAAGACAACCGAATCCGCGTCACGCGCGGCCGCGCATCGGCGATCGGGCGGTCGCTGCCGCGCCGGCTGTCGGCGACGATGGATGATCGTCTCGATCGTCTGGCGTCCTCTACCCGTAATGTGGTTGAGGTTGCGGCAGTTCTGCCGGAACGCTTTTCAGTCACTTTGTTGGCGAGGATGCTCAAACGTCGGCCGTCAGAGCTGGTCATTCCCGTTACGGAGGCGATCCGTGCCGACCTTCTCGTTGACGACGCAGACCACCTGAAGTTCCGGCATGATCTGGTGCGCAGCGCGGTACGCAATACCATTCCACGCGCGCTGCTCCGCGCTCTTGAACGCGACTCCGCCGCAATTCTTCTCGAGACAGGTGCCACGCCTGAACAGGTCGCCACCCAGATGGCACGCAGCGCCGAGATCGGCGACGTCGAGGCGGTCGAGTCTCTGCGCTGGGCCGCCCAATCGTTGTCCAGAGCCGACTGTGCGGGCGCAGCCGATCTCAGCCTCAGGGCCCTAGGGCTTGTTGGCGCCGACGACGAGCTGCGTCGTTCATTACTGGTCGAGACGGTCGACCTGTTGACCCGCGCCGCGAGGTTTGACGAAGCGGAAGGTGTTGCATCGGAGCCGCTTTCGAGCGACCTCCCACCACAAGTTGAAGCCGATATCCGCCTGAACCTGTCGATCATCTCGAGCCGCTGGCCGAGTCAACGGCTCGCCGAGAACCGGAGAATCTGTGCGCTTCCCAATGTTTCGTGTGCGACTCGGGCACGCAATCGAGCCTGGCTCGCCCACAACTTGATGCTTGACGGTGATTGCGCCGCAGGCGCAGCCGCCCGCACCGCACTCGATCAATTATCTCAGTCCGACGATGTCGAGACACGTACTTTGGCCGCGACCACGGTAGCCAGCGTGGAACAAGCCGACGGCTACGGACGACGATCTGCCGCCGTCCTCGATGAATTGAGGGCCACCGCCGGTGCCATTGGGGGCGGATCGCCGGCCGGTCAGCGCGCGGCCCAGGTCTACGCCACCGTGCTTGTCGCGGCCGGTCGACTCAGCGAGGCGACCGCGCAGATCGCCGAAGGCCGCGCCGCCGCCGAGGCCGAGAGGAAGACATTAGCGATTCGGCTGCTCACAGTGAACCAGGCGATGTGCGACTTCGCGGCAGGCCGCCTAATCGCTGCTCGAACAGAACTCGAACCGATGTTCAGGCGGCGCAGTGTTGAGTATGGCCGCGTGGGCTACTTCGCGGTCGTGGCGCACTTGTCTGCGATTGCTGCGCAAATCGATGACCGGCCGCTCATCAGGGACACGGGTGTCGCCGCACGCGAAGCGCTGGAGGCGGGTACCGCCGCTGTTCGTGTGCTTGCCGGCTGTGGGCTGGCGCACGCGGCATGGCAGCGGGGTGACTTGGATCGCGCCGCAGCCTGGTTAGCCGAGGATCTGCCGCTGATGTGCACGCCGCTCTGGCCGGTCAACCTCGACTATGTTGTCCTCACCGCCCGTGTTGCCGCAGCGACGGGCAACCCGGATGTTTGCCGGCGTGCCTGGGCGGCGCTCGAGCTTCTCGAACGTGAGGACCCGGGCGAGAGCTTGTTCACCGGCATGGCCCGGCACGTGCGCGGGCTGCTCGAAGGCGACACCGACGACCTCATCCAAGCCGAAGCGATTCTCAGATCGTGCGAAAGGCCGCTGTCGCACGCCGCTGCCATTGAGGACTGGGGACGTTTCCTGGACGAGCGAGAGCACCGCCAGACCGCCATCGACCGATTCACTGCGGCGTTCGACGCCTACAGTGCTCATGGTGCGGTGGGCGATGCGCGGCGAGTGGCGCGAACGCTGCAGAAGCTTGGCGTCACTCGGCGCGTTGTGCGGCCCAGAGCGACGACTGGTTGGGAGAGTTTGACGGTCTCAGAACTGAGGGTCGTCGAGATTGTCGGCGAGGGTGCCACCAATCCGGAAGTCGCCGCGCGGCTGGGCGTGTCGCCGCACACGGTGAACACTCATCTGCGTAACGCGTACGCCAAGTTGGGCATCAACTCACGAGCCGAGCTGTCGCGGATGGTCTGCGGAGGCGGCGTGCGGTAGCGACGTTGCGCTGCCCTGCAGCACTTTTGGACGTACCGTCGCGAGGTAGAGCACCAGCCCTGCGCCGGTGAGCACGAAGCCGGCCCACGCCGCCGACAGGAGTCCCCATCCTGCGCCCACGGCAATCCCGGCGCCCCACGCACCGAGCGCGTTGGCGGTGTTCAACGCCGCGAGATTCATCGCACCCATGAGGGTGGGTGCCGCGGGGGCGAACATGGTCAGCTGCACCTGGATGGCCGGCACAGCAGCCATCATGAACGCGCCGACTCCGAAGAGCGCGGGCATCATGATCCATGGATTCTGACCCCAGGTGGCGAGCAGGATCAGTACCACGAGCGTGCAGCCGAATCCTGCGGTGATGCCCAGCGATGGATGTGCGTCGGCGATACGGCCGCCCGCCAGATTTCCGACGGTCATTCCGATTCCAAAGAGTGCCAACGCGATCGGTGTGATGGCGGGACTCAGGTGGGCGGCGTCGGTGACGAACGGACCGATAAATGTATAGACCGCGAAGATGCTGGAGATCCCCAGCGCCGCGACGCCGATGACGAGCCAGACGTTCGGGTTCTTGAATGCGGCGATCTCGCTCGTGATGGGACCGCCGTCGAGGTCGGGCGTTCGTGGAATCCACAGCGATAGGCCGGCGAGTGCAACCGCACCCAGGATCGCTACCCCGATATACGTTTGGCGCCAGCCGAGTTCTTGGCCGAACAGCGTGGCCAGCGGTGATCCCACGACGTCGGCCGTGGTGATTCCGAGCATGACGAGTGCGAATGCCTGCCCGCCTCGGCCGGCTCCCACAACGTGCGTTGCGACGACTGCTCCAGCACCGAAGTAGGCCCCCTGGGGCAGCCCGGTGATGAATCGCGCGGCCATCAGCGTCCCGAGGTCTGTGCTCATCGCCGACACCGAGTTGCCGAGGACGAAGAGAGCGATCAAGAGAAGTAGGAGAGTTCTTCTGTTGAGCCTGGCTGCCCCGAGCGTGATCGTGGGGGCTCCAACGACCACACCGATAGCGTAGGCGGCTATAGCGTTGGTAGCCTGCGCGATTGGGATTCCCAGGTCGCGGGCGAACGACTGGATGATGCCCATGCTTGCGAACTCGGATGTGCCGATGCAGAAGCTTCCGAAGGCCAGTGCGAACAGCGTCAGTTTGGCTCGAGGATGTGTCTGCCGTTCCGGCGTCTTTTGATCGTGCGTGATGCACTGCGCTTCATAGGCTTTCTGCCACACGTGTATTCCTCCGGCCTTCTGGCAGGTGGCGGTTGGGGTTCAAAGTTGCGATGTCTGACGCCATAGGTCGATGCTGCCCTCGACGGCGAATTCGTCGATGTCCCTGAGCTCGTGGTCACTGAACTCGAGGTTGGCGAGAGCATCGAGAGAATCATCGAGTTGCTCGACTGTACGGGCGCCGATCAACGCCGAGGTGATCCGGGAATCTCGCAGTATCCACGCGATCGCCATCTGCGCCAGGGATTGAGCGCGCTGCTCTGCGATGGCTGCCAGCCCTTTGATATTGCGCAGGTTGCGTTGTGAGAGGAAGTCCTTCTGGAATGACTCATTGAACGCGGCCCGCCCGTTGGCTGCGCCCCCGTCGAGATACTTATCGGTCAGCAGACCCTGTGCCAGTGCCGAGAAACCGATGCACCCGACACCGAGTTCGCTGAGAACCTCCAGCAACCCCTCTTCGATGTGTCGATTGAGCATCGAGTACGACGGCTGATGGATGAGCAGTCTCACGCCCCGTTCCTTGAGCAATGCATGGGCGCGTCGGGTCCGCTCTGGACTGTAGGACGAGATGCCGACGTAGAGGGCCTTGCCCTGCCGAACGATGTCGGCCAGCGCAGACATCGTCTCCTCTATGGGATCATCTGGCCACGGCCGGTGGGCGTAGAAGATGTCGACATGGTCCAGGCGGAGTCGTCGCAGGCTCTGGTCGATCGACGTCAACAGATGCTTCCGCGAGGCGCCGATTCCATAAGGGCCTGACCACATCTCGTAGCCGGCCTTCGACGAGATGACGAGCTCGTCACGATGTCGGCTGAAGTCTTCACGAAGGATGCGCCCGAGGTTCGTCTCGGTGCTGCCGTTCGGGGGTCCGTACATGTTTGCAGAGTCGAAGTGAGTGACGCCGCGATCGAAGGCCCTGCGAAGAATCGCACGGCACGTGTCGAGAGAACTACCGTCGCCGAAGTTCTGCCAAGTGCCCAGCGAGATAGGTGGAAGCTTCAATCCGCTTACACCGCAACGCCGATACACCGTTGAGTCATAACGCGTGGTTGCCGGCATATAGGTCATGGCGACCTACCTTGGTGCTGAGGACGTAGTCGTCTCGAGGATGCGGGGCGAGCTGCTTGCCCAGTCGAATCTCGGAGAGTCCCGCACCATAGAACGGGGCGGTGTCGAAGTAGCGAGTGCCGGCCTCCCAGGCCGCTCCACGGTGGCGGCGGCCTCATCATCGGGGATATCGCGAAACATGTTGCCGAGCGGCGCCGCCCCGAACCCTAGTGGACCACGGGCGAAGGTAGCTCGGAGACTCATGATCGCTCCACTCTCTGCATCATCCTGTCAGTCACAGTTGTGCTCCGGGCGCGCAGCCTGGAACGCTTTGGCAGCCCAAGTCCTTGTATTAGGTCACACTCGCATCGCACGTGCCGGGACACCATCGCACAGCATGTGATGTTGAAGCCGACCGCAGGCCACAGTTGATTAGATCCAAGCGCGTCGCACCGCTTCGGTTGCTAGCTTTAGCTCGATCTCGTGACACGCATCGAGTGATCTTTTGCCTGTCCGGCCGCGAAGTCACC